>Ga0080064_1003060_pt1 | contig 25735 bp, 23 predicted proteins | sample Subgrocontami54m_FD_69260 | JGI IMG/M metagenome (GOLD analysis project Ga0080064, IMG submission 69260) | Subsurface groundwater microbial communities from S. Glens Falls, New York, USA - GMW46 contaminated, 5.4 m (SPADES assembly) (version 2) ...
GGACTTCCGAGTAACACGCGCAAAACGGAGCTGCCGTCCGCAGCGCTAACCCGCGTGTTTCTGGCCCGTTTGGGGGCGCGGACGGCGCCCTTTGCGCTTCCGAGGAACACGCGCAAAACGGAGTTGCCGTCCGCAGCGCTAACCCGCGTGTTTCTGGCTCGTTTGGGGGCGCGGACGGCGCCCTTTGCGCTTTTATGGAACCGGCGGCCGGGTTCCAATCCACCAGCAACGGGGCGATGCGGGTGCGAATGAAGTGGTCCGGACAACTAGTGCCCAGGAGTGCGAGGTCGGGTGCCCAGTGGGAATTGGCGAAGCGAGCGGCTTCGGGGGAGTCTGTGAAGTGCCCGATGGAGCGGCGCGTGGTCGCGAGGGCTCCACGGAGGAAAGGGAAGATGGCGTTGGCGATCTCGGCCGCATCGGGACGGGCAGCGTGGCACTGGCCGCCGAACAATTGATCGCCCACTCCGGCCTGGTGCTCGAGGACGAAATCGCCCAGATCATTGGTCATGGCGAGGCTGTTTTCGTAGCAGGACTGCTGAGTATTGCCCCAAGTGAAAAGTCCGTGGCTGCCCAGCAGAATGCCATCGCAGGTGGGATCGGCAACGGTTTTTTCGAGCATGAGCGCGAGTTCGAAACCAGGACGCTGCCAGGGAAGCCAGGTCAGGTTGTGGCGGTAGCGTTTGTTGAACTCGGCCAGTTTGGTGGCGGCATTGGCGCTGGCGGCAAGGGCGATGGCCCAGTCCGGATGGAGGTGATCGACGTGCGGATAGGGAATGAAGGCGTGGAGCGGGGTATCGATGGAGGCCGGAACCTTGTTGCCGGCGAAGGCGCAGGAGGGGTAGAGTTCCACCATATCGTCTTCGAATTCTTCGCCCCTGTAAACGCCTTTGAGCGCGTCCAACCGGTCCATGTAAAGGATCGCAAAGCCCTGGTTCTTGATGCTACCCAGGTCGCCGCCGCTCCCCTTGACGGCCATGACGCGCGTGGCGCGGCCGGTCATGGGGTCGATTAGATCGTATTTGGAACTGGTATTGCCGCCTCCGAAGTTGGTGATGCGAAGGTCCGCGCCGAGGAGATTGGAGCGGTAGCGCAGGGTTTCCAGGGGGTCGGCGGAGAGGGCCGAGGGGGAAGCGATGTCCCAGAGGGTCGGGATAAGGGTGGATGCGGCTGGCATTTGGGTTAAAACAGGATCGAAGAGTGAAACCCCAATTTTAAGACGGCCGGGGGTGGAAGGGCAATCGGGAGACTGTGCAGATGCAATAATTACACAATTCTGACAAACGGCTGGCCGAAATCCTGTTAATTTGGTATTGGTAGAGAGCCCATCGGAGACACTCAAATACATGTCTGACGTCGTCACACTATCTAACCCCCGCAAAATGAACTGGATCACGATCATCGTCCTGATTCTATTCCACATCGGGGCCGTAGCCGCCCTGTTTATGTTCAGCTGGAAGGCTTTCCTGGTTGCGGCGGCGCTCTACTGGATGGCGATTGGCTGGGGAATCAGCTTGGGCTACCACCGGCTGCACACGCACCGTTCCTATGAGACCCCGCTGGCGCTGGAGTATTTCTTCGCGGTTTGCGGAACGTTGACGCTGGAAGGCGGGCCGATATTCTGGGTGGCCACACACCGGATCCATCATCAGAAATCGGACAAGCCGGGCGACCCGCACTCGCCTCGGGATGGAGCCTGGTGGTCCCACATCGGTTGGATCCTGCTGGGTGAAGCCAAGCACAACGATACAAGAATGATGTCCAAGTATGCCCCGGATCTGGCCAAGCACCGCTTTTACGTTTGGCTGAACAACTGGCATTGGATGCCCATGGTAGTGCTCGGGGTGGCGCTGCTGGCCATCGGCGGGCTGCCGATGATGCTTTGGGGGATTTGCCTGCGTGTCGTGATCGGTCTGCACGCCACATGGCTGGTCAACTCGGCCACACACATGTGGGGCAAGCAGCGATTTGCCACGCGGGATGATTCCCGCAACAACTGGTGGGTGGCGCTGATGACGTTCGGGGAAGGCTGGCACAACAACCACCACGCCCACCCGACTTCGGCGCGTCACGGCCTGGCCTGGTATGAGTTGGACATCTCCTGGATCAGCCTCAAGCTGATGAAGGCTCTGGGCCTGGCCAAGTCTGTTCAAGCGGCCCGGCTCGACAGCAACATCGAGATCAGCGAAGCGGCGTAGAGCTGCATTCCTGCGCCGAAGGCGCATCCCGGCTTAACCCGCCTTTCGTTGCGCTCGGCCATCCTGCTTAACAGCCTGACAAGGATGCCTCCGCGCGGTGGCGGTCGCGCGCCTCGTATCCACTGCCTTACCGCCGGCATCGTGACGACTCCTGGTGAGAAAGGCGGGTTAAGCTGAAGGGATGGTTTTGCCGGGCCGGAAAAAGTCGATCGCATTCTTCATTGCGCTCGGCGTCGGGCTCATCTCGGTAATCCTTCTTCTCTACATCGGTTGGGTATTGCTCAACTGGCGAACCGGCATTCAACTTTTCCTCGGGGCGCTGCTGCTGATCATGCTGATTGCGGGAGTGGTGCTGAACACGGTTTTCCTGGTTCGCGAGATTCGCCGCAATGAGCAGCATGACGCGTTCATTAATGCGGTCACGCATGAGTTGAAGACGCCGGTCGCCTCCATCCGGCTCTATCTGGAGACGCTGCAGACGAGGGCGCTTGAGGAGACCAAGCGGCAAGAATTCTACCGCATCATGCTCGATGACAGCGACCGGTTATTGGGCACGATCGAACAGATCCTGCGGACCGGCCGCATTGGGGCTGCCCGCGGTCCGCTGAACCTGACTCGCATTGATTTGGGCGAAGTGGTGGAGACCTGCATTGAGCGGGCGCGCAACCTTTATCATGCGCCGGAGGGGTCCATTCGATACCAAACCGGACCACGCGCCGCGGTTCTGGGAGATCTGGATGAGGTGAAGGCGGCTGTTTCCAACCTGATCGACAACGCGGTAAAGTATTCCGGAACCGATGTGAATGTCACTGTGGAGACGGCGATCGTGGACGCAAAATATGTGTCGGTGCGGGTACACGACGAAGGTCCGGGCATCCCGAAATCGGAGTTAAAGCAGATCTTCAAGCGTTTTTACCGTGTGCCCGGGCAGTTGGCCACCCGAGTGAAAGGCACCGGCCTAGGGCTCTACATCGTACGTTCGGTGGCCAAGCGCCACGGCGGACGGGCGTGGGCGGAAAGTGAAGGGCCGGGCCGCGGCAGCACCTTTGTATTGGAGCTCCCGATCGCGAAATGAGCAGCATACTGATAGTCGAAGACGAGCAGCACCTGGCGGAAGGACTCCGGTTCAACCTGGAGGCAGAGGGCTATCAGGTGCATGTGGTGGACACGGGCGAGGCGGCGCTGGAGTTGCTGCCGCCGGGACAAAACAGGTTCGACGTGGTGGTGCTGGATGTGATGCTTCCGGGCAAGGACGGCTTCACGGTGATTTCAGAACTACGGCAAGCCGGACAGTTTGTTCCGACGCTCATGCTCACGGCGCGCGGCCATCCGGACGATGTTCTAAAGGGATTTGCGGCAGGGGCGGACGACTACCTGACCAAGCCGTTTGAACTGGGGATTCTGATCGCGCGAATTCGCGGATTGTTGCGGCGCAGCGAATGGCTGCGAGCGGCAACGGCACAGCCGGAGGCAAAGGACAGTTTCCGCTTCAACGGCAAGACCGTGAACTTCGACCGGTTGGAATTGCGCGTCCGGGACCAGGTTTTCCCGCTCACGCTGATGGAGGCCAATGTGCTGCGGTTCCTGATCCAGCACGAAGGGAAACCGGTGTCGCGCAAGTTGATGCTGGAAGAGGTGTGGAGCTTGCGCGAAGACACTGACACGCGGGCGATTGACAACTTCATTGTCCGGCTGAGGCGGTACATTGAGGACGACCCAACGCATCCGCGGCATCTGCTGACGGTGCGAGGCGTGGGTTATCGTTTTGTGGCGGCTCCGGCGGAGGCAGGGTGACTACTTTGCGGTAACGGGGCCGGTTGGGAGGCCGGGCTCGAGTTCCCGCGCGGCGTCATAGTGTGGATTGGGCTGGGGAATTTGAGCGTTGGTGTCCCGAAGCCAGGCCTCCAGGCGCTTGCGCATTTGAGCCGCTCTGGCCGGCTGGGCGGATGCGAGGTCTTTGGTTTCGCCGATGTCGTCCTTGAGATTGTAAAGCTCGGCGCGATTGTCTTCGAAAAAGAGGATCAGCTTGTGGTTGCCGCTGCGGATGGCGGCGGAGGGTTTGCCGAGCTGCGGACTATAGTGCGGGTAATGCCAGAAGTTATCGGCGCGTCCGAGTGAGCCAGCGCCCTTCAACAGCGCGGAAAAGCTGCGGCCGTCCATGCCGGATAGCTTTCCGCGTGCCACTCCGGCCGCCTCGGCGATGGTGGGCGCGTAATCGTAGCTGACAATGGGCTCATCACAAGTGGAGCCGGACCTGGTGATGCCCGGCCAACGGACCAGCGTGGGAACGCGGATGCCGCCTTCGTAGAGATGGCCTTTGCCGACGCGCAGCGGAGCGTTTGAGGTGATGGGCCGGTTCTTCCATTCGCGCGAGGAGACCCCGCCGTTATCGCCGGTGAAGATGACCAGGGTGTTGTCCTCCACGCCCGCGGACCGGAGGGATGCCAGAAGACGGCCGACGCTCTCATCCACGCTTTCGATCATGGCGGCATATTCACCGTAGTTCTGCGGATTGTCCGGCCGGGAGAGCGCATCGAATTTCCGAACTTTTTCCGGCTTGCCTTGAATGGGGACGTGGACGGCGAAGTGGGGGAGGTAGAGGAAGAACGGCTTGTCCTTGGAGGTTTGGATGAAGTCCACGGCGAGGTCAGTGAGGCGGTCTGTGAGGTAGTCGCCGGGCTTGCCATCAAGCGGGATTTTCTTCTGCCAGTCCGGGAAGAAGAAGTTGTTGGTGGAACCGGCTTCGTCACCGGCGAGAGAAACATCGAAGCCCTGGTCAGAGGGAAGAAAGCCGGTCTTGCCCAAGTGCCATTTGCCGATGCAGGCGGTGCGGTATCCGCGCTCGCGGAGGAGTTCGGCGATGGTGACCTCACTGAGGGGAAGCTCGAGGCGCGCGTTTGGTTGGAGGACCTTGGTGTAGTGGAGCCGGTTGGAGGCTCCTTGCAAGTGCGCGGTGAGGTGGAGCCGCGCGGGATACTTGCCGGTCATGATGGCGGAGCGAGTAGGGGAACAGACGGGGCTGGCGGAGTAGCCGTTGGTGAATACCATGCCGTCGCGCGCGAGCCGGTCAATGTTGGGGGTTTGGTAGAAGGTGCTGCCGTTGTAGCCGGTGTCGCGCCAGCCGTAGTCGTCAATCAGGATCAGGACGACGTTGGGCGGTTTGCGTTGCTGGGCAGCCAGCGGAGCGGCGGCGAGTGTGGAGAGAAAGCGACGGCGTGTGAGAGGCATTCTTATACCTTGGCGGGCAGAACGTACGGCTCTCTGTATTTCCGGGTGAGCAAGGCGTTGGCTTCGGCGTCCCCTACGAACTGTTCCTTGACCGGATCAAACACCAGCTTTCTGCCGAGTGTGTAAGAGATGTTGGCCATATGGCACAGCGACGTAGACAGGTGACCTTCTTCCACTTCGCAATACAGATTTTCCATTTTGCGCGAGCGGACGCATTGGATGAAATTATCAAACTGGGTGATGTTTGGCTCGGCGGCCGCATCGATGGGTACCGGAGTGTAGCTGGCTTTGGGGAAGCTGGCATTGGTGGCCCGCTCGTCCACTCCGGCCGCGGAGACACTGCCGGCGCGCGGATCGAACTTGCCGCGGAAAGCCTGCCAGGTGCGCCCGCCGGTGAGGTAGCCTTCGGTGGTGAAGTAGACGTTGGTGTCGGGATTGGGCGGCGCGTAGACGTTGTTGGCGGTGAAGTCGAGGATTGTGCCATCGGGATATTCGAGCGTGCCGGTCTGGAAATTCGGGGTCTCCTGGTCTGAATCCCAGATGTAGTAGCCACCCGTGCAATGGACCTTGGTCGGATGCGTCCGCTTGTTGAGTCCCCAGCGCGCGGCGTCAAAGTGGTGGACTCCGGTGTTACCAAGGTCTGTGGTGGATGTGTCCTTGAAGAAGTGCCAGCCGTAGTGAAAGCGGTTGGGAGTAAAGGCGCGGTAAGGGGAAGGGCCGAGGTACAGGTCCCAATGAACGCCCTGGGGGATGGAGGCCTCCTGCACGCGGCCGATGCTGCCGCGCGGCTTGACGAGATCAATCTTGGCGCGCCAGGTCTTGCCGAAGGAGCCGCCGTGGAGCAGTTTCATGGAGGCGCGCACTTCCGGCTCGGCGCGCATGTTCAGGCCCGACTGAACGATGCGCTTGTACTTGCGCGCCGCCTCCACCATTCGACGTCCCTCGACGATGGTGAAGGAGACGGGTTTTTCCACGTAGACATCCTTGCCGGCCTGGCAACCCCAGATGGTCATGAGGGCATGCCAGTAGTCCGGGGCGGCGATGGATATGGCATCGATATCTTTTCGCTCAAGCAGCTTCCGGATGTCGATTTCGGTGGAGGGGCGGTGCCCCTGCAGCCGCTCTACCAACCCAACGGCCTCGGGAAAGAGGCGCTCGTCCACATCGCACAGCGCCGCAATGCGCACACCAGCGACTTTGGCGAACTCATGGATGTGCGCGCGGCCGCGGCCGTGAAAGCCGACGACGGCAACGTTGATACGATCATTGGCACCGCCTTGGGCGAGGGAACTCTGGATGGCGGGCGCGACGGCGGCCGCCCCGCGAATGAAGTCGCGTCGAGTCGATTCCGGCATTTGTAAAAACCTCCCGCTGTACAAGCTATCACAGGTGCAGGTGAGGGACTGGTTATCTGGGGATTTTCCAGGCCTCGTCAAAGAGCCCTGCGCGGGCCACTTCTGGGACCTCTACACCATCCTGCACCTGGAGGATGGCGAAGTCACCCAGCTTGGGCATGCTGTAGTCGGACTGGTATTCGCGTTCGTCGATGGTGAGACCGGAATTGAGGACCACGTAGAGGGACGGGTTCAGCGGATTCGGATAGATCATGGTGGGGAGATGGGAAGCGGCGGGGAAGCTCTGGCTGCCTAGTGTGATGGTCTCCTTGGTCCAGCCCAAGGGGAGACGGGGCGACGTTTTGCCGGTGAGCCTGGCGATCCAGCGATTGCTGCCGGGGTCTCCGAACAGGACCACGTTGTAGCGGGCCAGATCTTCCCTGGTGACGTCTTTGTCGTCCTTGATCCTGGGATGGGCGCGATACCAGCGCGCGTAGACACGATCAAAGCGCGCCAGAATCCGCAGTGCCTGTTGATGCGCCGCCTCGTTCCATGGAGTACCCGTCGGACGCACCAACAAGTAAGGACCCAGGAAGGCATCGTCAATTGGGCCTTGCAGGGCATGCGTCTTGCGCAGTCCGGCCGGGCCGCGGCCTACCTTCCATTTTTCGGCGGACCTTTCCAAATGAATCTGAGGGGCCGGCTTCACCTGTAGGGATTGGCCGTCGATTTGGATGGTGGCGGCGCGGGAGGTTTCGCGGAGAGTAAGGCCGGTGAGATTCCTGGTTGTGATCTGGTAGTGAGCGCCGTCGTTAGAGCGGCGTGCGTCCACTTCGCCGCGTTGATAGTGCTGCTCGAGCCCATCCACTGAAATCCAGTGGGAACGGTTGTAGCGGGTGGTGAAGGTGAGAAAGCGGATATGGTCCGGGGAGACGATGCCCTGGTCACCATACTTCTTGAGAAAAGCGTCGACACGCTGGCGGACCAGCGGGCTCACGCTGTGGCCCGTGTTCTCGGAGATCAGGAATATGGCTGGGGTGCCTGGGACGCGGAGGAAGTTCGGTTCGCCCTCTGATGGGAAGCCTTCCTTTTCCAGTTGGGCGCGGACACGAAGAGAAGATTCCAACTGACCGCGGTTGGGCACGCCGGGCTCGGGCGGGAGACCGGAAGCGCCCGAGTCACTTTCGCCATCGTGGGCGGCGAGCGGCAGGTTGAAAGTGTTGAGCGACCAGTCGAGGATGTTCTCCCAGATGCGCAGCGTGGCGGCCTGATACGGAGGAAAGCCGGGCATGGTGGAACGGCGCGGGTAGGTTCCGGCTCCGATGTCAGCGGCGGCGAAGAACCCGGGGTGATGGAGGGCGATGTGCCATGCGCCTGCGCCGCCGAGCGAGAAACCGCGGAGGATGATTTTGTTCGGGTCGATCTTGTAGCGCCGTTTCACGGCGTCAATGGCTTCAAACACGTCCACTTCGCCGGCCCAATGGTTTGCATTGTTCCAACGGCCATAACAGTCCAGGGTGATCTGGCCGGTGTCGGCCGTCTGGTAGGTAATGCTCTTGTTGGGGGCCGGAAAACGGTAGATGAAATTGGCCTCGCTGAGGCGGGCATCGCGGCCGTGGAGCCAAACGTAGAGGCGGGCCGGGCGCGCGGGATCGTAGGAGTCGGGCACGGTGAGGCCGTAGGGTTGAACGGAGCCATCGAGCGGGGAATGGTAGGCGAGGATCCTCCGGCCTTTCTGATCCACCCAGGGAGACTGGCCTTTTTCCAATTGCCGGGCGCGCTCCATGCCCTGATCCACAACGGTGAAAGCCTGGTCGATGCCTTCCTGGGTAAAGAAGGTTTGCGGAAATTCGAGCAGCCAGTGGCCGGCCTTGGCATAGACCTCGACATCCGCGTAGACATCCTCCGCGATGCGCCGGGTCCTGAGAGAGAACAGGATGGCGTCGAGTTGCTCCACTTTCGCCTTGAGGCGGCTCAGCTCTTCCGGCTTTGGTTGGATGGCAGGAGGTTGTGGCGCTCCCTTTTTCTGGGCAGCGCCTTTGGGTTGTTGGGCGGGCGCGGGAAGCAGGACAATCGCGGCGAGCAAAAGGATGCCGATGGGGGTGATACGGGCAGTCATGTTGAACTGGCATCATAACATTGCGCTTCACGAAGCCGGCATTCGCGGTAATATCAATCGGAGAGGGACCTGGAATGGCAAAGTTCGCGCCGGATCGTTTCCCGGCGGGTTTTTTCGACCTTACTCAGGACATTTCGTCCGGGTTGCCGGTGGATGTGATCGCCCGCTGGACGCGCAGCAGTCAGAACAGGGCAACAGCCCTGGAACTGCTGGAGCCGTTTCGCGTGCAGTGCACCGTGATCTCCACGGATTCGTCCGGGTTGACCAATCTCACGCGGAACCGGATGCTGATTGAGATTCTGAGCCTCATCCACCAATCCAAGGAACTGGTGCATGCGTGGGGAACGGCGGCGGGCGGGGCCGCGGCCGGAATATGGGCGGCGGACAACACGCAGATGTTTTTCCCACTGACCGTGCCGCCGGTCCGAATTGCATCCATGCTGCTGTCCTTGATGGACCAGATCGCGGCCAACTGCGAGGTGCAGATCGGCGCGGCGGTCCATTACGGCAACTTCTTTCTCTTGTCCGGCGGGTTTTATGGAGCCGAAGCGGACCGGGTGGAATGCATGGCCGAGGATTGGACCGGGGCAGGGGAGGTGCTGCTCACGCCCGAGTTCGCGCGGATGCTTCCGGATGAGCATGATTTCTCGCTGTGCGCGAAGACGGGTTTGCCGGCGCTGTTGGGGCCTGCCGTGAGGCTGCTGGATGGACCGCGCGCGCCGGAGCTTACCCCATCCGACTATCAGTATCCGCTCCCGTATTCGACGGAGTTCTACGCGGATCTGAAGCCTTGGAGGGATCATTCCAAAAGCGAAGAAGTGATGCATGAGATGCGAAGCAGGTATTCACAACATCGCGCCGTCGTGCTGATTGAACGTGAGAGGGAAGAGAGCGGGGAAGCAGAAATCGGCGTTCTAAACGATTTGGCCTTATCGGTGGCGATGAAACGAATGGGAGTGGAACTGCTGCGCGGCACGGGTGGGGCAGAGATCAAGACGGCGGGGCCGTTGGGAATCTACGCGTTTGGCGGAGCGGCGGAGGCGCTTGGTTTCGCGCGGGGATTCCGGCAAGCGCTGGAGGACCAGGGAATCAAGAGCCGGATCGGCATTGATGAGGGAGAGGTTCTGGTATTCGATATTGGCGGGGGGCTGGTGGACATCGCGGGAGGCCCAGTGACACTGGCCTCCAAAATGGCGCAGGATCATGGGGAGTTTGGACGGATCTATCTGACGGCGGAGGCGGCGAGGGTGTGCGGGGGCATGGAACAGTTCACACCGCAGCAAATCGAGATCTCCGGGGTGAAAGTGGACACGGCGTCTGCCTAGGCAGACCGTCACCTGGATACGACCGGAGCGGCCCGGAAAAACTCGAGCGCCTGTCGAACGTGTTGTCCGGCAAGGGCGGCATCTTGGATCTCGTGTCCCGCACCGGGATACACCGTGAGGCGCACAGGGCTGCCGGCATTCCGCAGCGCCTCGTAGAATTTCAATGTGTCCTCATAGCGGGAATCTTTGTCTCCAATGATGAGCAGCAATGGAGTGGTGATCTTGTCCGCCTGGAACAATGGTGAGATGCGGCGGTAGAGTTCAGGAGAGTCTTCCGGTTTCCGGCCACCCAAAAATCCTGGAATGGTTTCGTCGCCCAGCGGGCGGCGGCTCCGGTAATAGCCAAGCCAGTCGGATACGCCAGCGTGTGAAACCGCGGCCCGGAAGGCACGGGTTTGGGTGAGGAGTTGGTTGATGGCACTGGCTCCGTTGCTCGAGCTGTAAAGGAATAGCGGATCGGCGTCGGCAATTCCGCGCCGGACCAATTCGCCGATGCCAGTCATTACGTCGTCTGTCAGAACGTCCAAAGGATCGCGATCCCTTGATCCGCCTACGTATGCATCGCCGAATGCGATTTGAGGAAAGGTATGCGGGGCGCGGTGATTGGGAAAGAAAACCGCGAAGCCCTCCTTGACAAAGGAATAGTTGCCCAACACCGCGATGTTCAAAAAACGGTTGCGCCAGCTGGAGTAGGGGTCGATGAGCAAAGGGAAAGGTCCGCTGCCGGCCGGTTTGACGAGAATGCCGTGCAGATTCTCCTTGTGGGTGTTTTGCCAGCGAACCGATTCCTGCGTCCCGGGATTCCAGTTGGCGGCCTGCGGATTTGGCTCCACCAGGATACGAGAGGCTCCGGTCTTGTCGAGGACCCAGATGGTCCCAAAGTGGGAAGGGTCGCTCTGCACCCAGGCGACCACATCGCCAGCCGCGGCCAAACCGCCGGTGCGGCGCATGGCCTCGCCCTGGCTCCGTGGCTGGAAACGCCCGTCCAGATACAGACGCCCGATGGTTTCATCGGGGCCGGCGGCCGCAATCACCCAGAGCGAATTGGAATCCGATGCCCAGCGGAAATCGAGGATGGGCATGGGTGAGAGCGGATCCGGTTGCGGGCTGCCGCAGCAAAACAACAGGGCAGGGCCAAAGAGCCTTTGCGCGTCGAGGTAGGCCACCCGCTTTCCGTCCGGCGATTCCCGGGAGAGGCGGCGCGTTCCCTGGACGGCCGGGGTGGTTGGTTCCTGAGCCGGGTGCCTGCCAGCTCGCTTGGGACGGGGATTGCGGCCTGTTTCCACTTCCCACCAGTTCTGGCCAAGTTTGTAGAAAAGCCGCGATCCATCGGAGGACAGCGCGAGCAGGCGCGGCGCTACCAGGTCCCGCAACTGGCCCGGTGATTGGGCAAAGGCAAGGATGGGAAGCAGGGCTAGTAAAGAAATAGCTTTGGGCCAAACCACGTTGAGAGCTAGTCGATGCGAATCGCGGTCAAGGTGTCATTCGAGCGGAAGTAGAGCCTTCCTCCGGACAAGGCCGGATAGGCGCGGACGGTGGAGGAGGCGAGCTTTACTTTTTTTGACGGCCTGAACTGTTTTGGCGTTGCGGGGGCGATCAACATCTCGCCGTTCTCACGGATGACGAGGAGATGATCGCGTGCCAGCGTGACTGATCCGGCTCCCAGCCCGCTCACACTCCACATCTCGTTGCCGCTCTTCCATTCCACGCAGCGTAGTTCCTGCCCATATTCCTGGCGGCCATGAAAGCCGTAAAGGTAGCCGTCCTTGTAGACGCTGGTGGCATAGTGGTTGGACAAAGATTCATCGCCGGACCAGACAGGCTTGGCGGAGTCTGACTGAATGTTGAGCAACACGGCACCGGTGTTGTAGCTGGCCGAAAGGAAGACCTGGTTGCCCACCACCAGCGGGATGGCGGCGTTGACGGAGGCTGCCTGCCGCGCGCGCCACGGAAATTGAAACCGGATCCGGCCCGAGGCCGGGTCCGCATCCACCAGGCCTTGTCTGGTGAAAAAGAGCGCGTGTGCCTGTCCGCCGATGGTAGCGAGGGTGGGCGAGGAGTATCCGGCCTCGTCATTGAGCGCCTTCCACAAGGTCTTGCCGGTTTGCACGTCGAGGGCAACGATGCCTGCGCCGTTGGCGCCGCCGATGTTCATCAGCAGACGGCCGCCGGTAACGAGCGGAGAGCAGGCGGTTCCGAAGAATTCCTTTCTAACGCCAAATTCCTTGCGCCCGTCGAGAGACCACAGCTTGGCTCCCGACTGCAGGTTCACCGCATGGAGCATTCCCTCGGCGCCGTAGATGAAGACGCGGTCTCCGTCCACTGTAGGGGTGGCGCGGGGACCTTCGGAAAACCCGAAGTCATCGCGATAGGCGGTGGGATAGGCGAACTTCCACTGCGTTTTTCCGGTGGCCGGGTCCAGGCTCTCCAGGATCTCCTTGCCATCCTGGCGATGGAACAGGAGAACTCGTCCGGACGATACGGCCGGAGCGCTGAAGCCTTCGCCCACCGGCCTGGCCCAGACCTTGCCAAAATCGCCGCCAGCCGAAAAAGCGCCCGTGTAGACGCCGTCGCGTGTGGGGCCAAGGATCTGTGGCCAGTCCTGGGCCCCAAGACCAGTCCAGCCCAGCAACAGTAGCGGCAGAAGGCGCATGGTTTAGCCGTTTGTGCGGAAGCGGTCCACGCTGCGCAAGCATTCCGACAATGCGTCGAGCAAGGAACCGCCCCACCCGCACGGAATGAACGGGGCGCTCTTGCGGTTGATGGGTTGATCGGCCAAGGCGCAGAATCGCATGGCGGAATCCTTCGGGGAGGCGTACTCCTTAATGGTGATCAGGAACTCCACTTCCCCATCGGGATCCTGCTTGAGTACGGAAAAGTATGAAATTTGTGCCAGCTGCTGCGCCGGATCAGTTTGCGCGAACGCCCATTCAGTCAACTTAGGATACTCCTTTGGCACGATTGCCAGCACTCCAACATATCGCCGCCGGCTCCCTGTTTGCAATCCCCCCGCCTGAGCCGATAGACTCAAAAGGAATCTGTTCAGGAATCCATTGAAGGAACAAGCCATGCCCACGAAAGCTTCTCAGAAAAGTGATGTGACGCGCCGGGACGCTGTAAAGATTGCCGGTGCGGCGGCCGTGGCGGCCACCGCAAAGCGTACGCTGGCCGCGCCGGGGATACAGACGGTAAAGGCTGCCACCAACCTGGTGAACTACGCCGTGATCGGGACCGGCGGACGCGGCAGCTACCATATCGAACATTTCAACGGGATCGACGGCGGCCGTTGCGTGGCCGTCTGCGATGTCGATCCGAAGGCGCTCGAGAAGGCGATGGCCTCCTCCAAGGACAAGCCGAAAGGGTTCAAGGACTACCGCGAGGTGCTGGCGCTCAAGGATGTGGAGGCTGTGCTGATCGCCACCCCGCTCTACGTGCACTACCCGGTCACGCGCGATGCGCTATTAGCGGGCAAGCACGTGTTCTGCGAAAAAAGCCTGGTGTTCTTGCCCGAAGAGATTCACGCACTGCGCAAGCTGGCCAATGAGCGGCCCAGGCAGATACTGCAGACCGGCCTGCAGCGGCGCTACAGCAAGTTCTATCAAACGGCGCGGCAGATGATCGACAAAGGGATGCTGGGCAAGATCACCCACGTCTATGCGCAGTGGCATCGGGCGAGCTTGGGCAAGACATGGGTTCCGCCCAGCTGGCGGGCGTTCCGCAAATTCTCGGGCGGGCTCACGGCGGAACTGGCCTCGCACCAAGTCGACGTGGCCGACTGGATGATCGGCTCGCATCCGGAGTTCGTCACGGGCGTTGGCGGCATCGACGTCTACAAGGACGGCCGCGACGGTTATGACAATATTCAGCTTATCTTCAAGTATCCGGGCGGCCAGAAGCTGATGTACAGCTCGATTTCCACCAACAAACATCTGCCTTTGTTTGGCAGCACCCGCACCGAGTTCGGCGAGATGATCATGGGTACGGAAGGCACCATCCACATCACTGTCGGCACCGATAATGAACCTGCGACGGCACTCTGGTTTTACGAGCCGAGTCCGAAGAAGGCGGAAGCGGCCAAGGGCCAAGAAAAGGCCGCGGTGGCGAGCCCATCGCTGTTGAGCACTGGCAAAGGCGGCCTGGCACTACCCGTCTTGCTGGAAAAGGATCAGGTGAACGAGAACGATTCTTTCCTCCAGAAGGAACTGAAGTTCGCCCGGCAGTGGCTCTACCGCAAGGGTGTGATGGTTCCGGAAGAGACCAAGAATCCAGTGGACATCCAACTGGAGCAATGGTTCGAGAGCATACGCACCGGCAAGAGGCCGCTGGCCGATCTGGAAGTGGGGCTCGAAGATTCCACGAACGTCATACTGGCGAATCTGGCCATGGACGAAGGGCGGCGCGTGTTCATGAGCGAGATCGATAAGATGGGCGGTGGCCCGGCAGGCGCGAAGAAAGCTTGAGCCGGCTTCAGTAGGTGAGCTTGCCTTTGTAGCTCATGTCTTTCAAGTCAAATTCCACCAGCTGGAAGGGACCTCGCACGGAAGGCAGATAGAGTTCCAGAACGATGCGCTTGGCCGTTTCATCCACTACGCGCGGATAGATCAGACGGAGATAAGGATCCCAAGGGGTGGGCGGGAAATGTCCCACAATGTTGATTTTTTTCTTTCCCACCTTGAGGACGGATTTCTGTTCCATTTGGCGCGATTCACCGCTGTCCTGGAGGGCGTCCGGATCGGGCAGCCGGATCGCGACAACAATGTAGCGTCCAGGATTTTCCTTAAGAAATTCCTCGTAGTCGCTCAAGTCCGGCCGCTCGCGGGCTGCCCCGTAGGGCGACTGTTTTCTGATCCGCTCCTCTGCTTGACGCAGTGGTTCGGCTGTGGCCAGATAGATTTGCGCGCCTCGTTCACGCGCCCAGGGTGAGTCGGTCATCAACTGATGCAACTCGTCCTGCGACCAGTCCTTGGCGCTTTTCGTTTCCCAAAAAGGGGCGGCCATGAGCGCAAGAAAAAAAGGAAGGGCAATGGCGGCAGATGTAGCCATGATCGATGTCTAATAGTTTATGTGAAATATAAGAGAGGAATTCTGTAGACATGCCGGAAACTACTTATCGCGGCCGCCGCGCCTTTCAGATCGCCAACGCCCAAGTGGAGGTTACAGTGTTGATGGAAGGCGGGCATATCGCCAGTATTCTCCACAAAGCATCCGGGATCAACCCGCTGTGGAGCCCGCCCTGGCCCTCAATGGAGCCGTCCGCCTTTGATCCCGTCAAGACGACGGGGTATGGGAAGGACGCCGAAAGCAGACTGCTGGCCGGGATCATGGGGCACAACCTGTGTCTGGATCTGTTCGGCGGCCCGAGCCCGGAGGAAGAGGCCGCGGGCGTCACGGTTCATGGCGAAGGCTCTATAGCGCCGTATGCCATTACCGGCAGCGGTGGAGCGCTCCACATGCATGGTGAGTTGAGGCAACCGGGCCTGTTGTTGGACCGTGGGATCGAGCTGCGGGGCGACGTTGTGGTGGTGAGGGAAACCGTCGAGAATCTCACATCCACTGACCGGCCCATCGCCTGGACACAACACGTCACGCTGGGGCCTCCGTTTGTCGAGCGGGGAAAGACAGAGTTCCGCGCGCCGGCCACGCGATCCAAAGTGATCGAGAACGATTTTACCGGCGGTAAGGGAAAGCAGAAGACGGGGGCGGAGTTTGACTGGCCGTTGTGCCCGCGCATAGACCGCGGCACTATCGATCTGCGCGTTTATCCCTCTGATGAGGTTTCGGCCGGCTATACTGCCCATCTGATGGATCCGCATCGTGAGCAGGCGTTTTTTTCCGCTTGGAACCCCGCCTCGCGACTGCTGTTCGGATATGTGTGGAAGCGCTCTGATTTTCCCTGGCTGGGCCGGTGGGAGGAGAACCACAGCCGGACCAATCCGCCCTGGAACGGGAACACGCTGACGTGCGGAATGGAATTCGGCGCATCGCCGATGCCGGAGACGCGGCGCAGCATGATTGAGCGAGGCAGCCTTTTCGGGGTGCCCGGTTATCGCTGGCTACCGGCCCGCGCGAAGGCCACTGTGGAGTATTGCGCGTTCGCTCGATCGGCCGGCGCCATTCCGGAGAACGTGGTTTGGGACGGCGGAGCGACGGTTCGGCATGCTACGGGCCAAGAGGCTTTCTGAAGGCAGGTGATTACTCGGCTGAGACCTGGTCCGCCGGCTTGGACTTGCTGACGGTATCTGAAATCTGTACAAACCGGAAGCGCAGTTCCGTCAGAGAATTGCCCAATTCGCGTTGCTCTTCCAAGGTTAGATTGCCGCGCGTCTTCTCCTCAATCAGGGCCATCATGTCAATGGCATGGCGTGCCAGCGGGAGGTTTGGCTGGGGGCGTTCATTCTCCGGGCCAAAGTGCATCAGGCCCAGTTGAATCTCCGCCTGTGCGCGCAGACTCGCCACGAGAAACTCGAAGCTGACCGGTGGAAGGGGATACTCTTCTTCACTCATCGATTCCATTTTATACCGCGTCAGCGTGAGGTTCGCAAACCCCGAATGCTAAATTGGAACTGAATGCACGGCGTTTTCGTAATCGATAAACCGAGCGGCTGGACCAGTCACGACGTGGTGGGCAAGATGAGGCGGATTGCGGGCACCAGGCGCGTGGGACATCTGGGTACGCTGGACCCGATGGCTACGGGCGTTCTCCCGCTTGTAGTGGGCGGCGCCACGCGCCTGAGCCAATTCTACGTGCGCAGTGAAAAACTTTACGAGGGGGTTGTCCGTTTCGGGCAGGCCACCGATACATACGATGCGGATGGAACACCCCTTGGTCCGAAGATCGCCTACGAGGTTACGCCGGAGGGCCTGGAGATTCTCCTGGCGCGATTTCGCGGAACGCAGTTGCAGACCCCTCCGCCGGTTTCCGCAAAAAAGATAGCCGGCACCCGGGCTTATCAGCTGGCCCGCAAAAACATCCCGGTGGAACTCAAACCGGTGGAGGTGACTATCCATTCCCTCCAACTGATGGGATGTGAGGGGAACGAGGCCAGGCTGAGGGTGCAATGCTCAGCGGGAACCTACCTGCGCAGCATCGCCCACGATCTGGGCCAGGCAATCGGTTGCGGCGCGCATTTGAGCAGTCTGCGGAGGCTGGCATCCGGAGACTTCACAATTGAGCAGGCACATAGCCTGGAGGAGCTTGCCCAACTGGCCTCGGAGTCGCGACTGCGGGAAGCGCTCATGCCTGCCTCCACGCTCCTGCCCGAGTTCCCTTGCGAAACTCTGGATCCAATCACCGCCGGACAGGTCCGGCAAGGCCGCGATTTCCGCGTCTCGCCCTTCCGTGCTCGCAAGGATGCGCAATTTGTGAAGGCGCTCACCGAGGATGGCGCGCTGCTGGCTATCGGCGAGATCCGGTTGCCGAACCTCTACCACCCGATTCTTGTGCTCGATTGATTCATCGCGCAAAACGGAGCTGCCCGTCCGCGATCGTAACCCGTCTGTCCTACTGACCAGCTGAAACAGTCTGTTGCGCGGCCTCGGCGGCTGGGGCCGACCATCGATGCAAGGCCTCTGCCAAAAGGCGCAGGTCAATCGGCTTGCTGACATAGTCGTCCATGCCCGCATCCAGGCACTGTTGACGATCCCCATCGAGGGCGTTGGCGGTCATGGCGATGATAGGCAGATGACCGGGCAATCCCGCCTTCTCCCGCTCGCGAATGGCATGAGTGGTCTTGTAGCCATCCAGTTCGGGCATCTGGCAGTCCATCAGAACGAGGTTGTAGCTGCTTTTCTCGATCGCCTGCAACGCTTCCACGCCATTGTTCACAATGTCGGCAGTGTAGCCGAGTTTTTCGGCCAATCGCTTGGCCAGGCGTTGATTGAGCGGGTTGTCCTCCGCGATCAGGATGTGCGCGGGCGGAAGGGCGACCGCCGGCTGAACGGGCACGAAGGCCGGCTCCACCGGTTTGAGATTCGGAATGGGCGCGGAGGTCCCGCCGCTGGGTTCGATCAATGCCTGCAACATGCGCAACAGCGGTGTGCGCCGCAGCGGCTTTGTCAGCAGGTGGGATCCATTGAGCGATTCCATATTTTGCGACTTCCCACGGGCACCCAGTAATACGATTTGGGTTTTCCCCTGGCCGGCCTCCTCCAGGTGGCTCGACAACTCACCCGGGCCGGACTTGCCTAGTTCACAATCCACCAGCGCCACCGCAAACGGACGGTTCTCCGCGGCGGCCTCCCGCAACAACTCCGAAGCTGACTTGAGGTCCGAGGCCTCCTCGACATCCATTTTCCACTCGTTCACAAGATAGGAGATGGCCCGGCGGCTGGAGGAGCTCTGGTCGGCAACCAGAATGCGCTTTCCCAGAAATGCCGGAGTTTCTTTTCCCACGCCGGCGTCCGAGGTTGCTGTCTCAAGAGCGACGGTAAACCAGAAAGTGGACCCGGTGCCAGGCTCGCTGGTGAGCCCGATCTCTCCGCCCATTTTTCTCACCAGGTCCTTGGAGATGGCCAATCCCAGCCCGCTTCCTCCAAAGCGGCGGGACGCCCCCATGTCCACCTGGGTAAATGGTTGGAACAATTTTCCCTGTGCCTGTTCCGGGATCCCCAGACCGCTATCGCTTACCTCGAATCGAATCAGGCTTGTTCCCGGCGATACCTTCTCCGTCCGCACGCGTACGGTGACCTCTCCCCGCTCCGTAAACTTGATCCCGTTGCCCACCAAATTGACCAGGATCTGCCGCAACCTTCCCGCATCGCCCCGCAAGCGGTCGGCCACGGAGGACTCGATGCTGCAGTTCAGTTCCAGACCCTTACGGCCGGCCGACTCGGCCAGAAGTTCCAACGCATTCTCCACTTCGCGGCGCAAGTCGAACTCCACGATCTGCAACTCCAACTTGCCAGCCTCGATCTTGGTGAAATCCAGAATGTCGTTGATGATGCTCAGCAAGGATTCGCCCGAACTGAGCACTGTTTCCGCCATGTCGCGCTGCTCGGGGCTCATGTCGGTGTCCAGAAGGAGATGGGTCATCCCCAAGACTCCGTTCATCGGTGTCCGGATCTCGTGGCTCATCGTGGCCATGAAGTAGCTCTTGGCCTGCGCTGCATCCAAGGCCTCATCCCGCGCGGTGCGCAAATCTCCCGCCAGCCGGGCCAGTTCACCGGTCTGATTCTCTGCCTGCGACTTCGCCTTCTGCAACTCGAGCAAATGCCGGGACAGAGCCTCTTTCATCTCTTGCCGCTCCGTGATTTCCCGTTCCACGCCTTGTACGCCGATCTGGCGGCCCTTTTCATCGAGCAGTGGTCCCCAGGAGCCCGAGAGCCAGATCTGCTTGCCGTCCCGCCGGATCGCCCTGAATTCCACGTCTGAATACGAGCCTCCGCGAAAGACGGTGTCCCACAGTCCCATCATCCGCATCTGGTCCTTCGGGTGGAGCCAGGAAATGAAATGATGTTTCCACATTTCTTCCACCGTGTAGCCGGTCAGAGTTTCCACGGCCGGATTCACGTACAACAGCCGCCGGTCCATATCGTAGGCCAGAATCAGGTCTCGTGTATTCTCCGCAATCAGCCGGTAGTTGCGTTCACTGCGACGGGCAATCTCCAAGGCGTCGCGCAACCTTCGCATCGTATAAATGACCGCCAGATTGATGGTCAGGAACAGGCTGATCTGCGTCAGGCCCTGCGCGCTCAAGTAGAACTCTTTCACCAGCGGTTCTGGTTCCAGCATCGGTGCGGCCACCATGTATGCGGCCAGCATCATCAGCGCCACTGGACGGGCGAAGAAATAGGCCGCCAAGCCTGACCCCAGAGCGATGAAGGGGGCCAATCTCGGAGCCAGGCCGAGGTGGCCAAGCAAGGTCACCAGAGCCAGGAACAGCGCTGCGAACACGAAGCCGAAAGCAGTGCGCTTGGAAATTCTCAGCATGATGAGAGGTAAGTGATCCCCTCTAGACATCGGTAGAATAGGGAAATATCTCCAGTATCCAGACCACGGAAAGATACCTAGTCCATGTCAGGAGCCCAAGTTGGACAACTAATGGTTTCTCATTAGTGCCCGCGTCTAACTCCTTTTTATTCAACGCGGGAAAAGCGTCCGCATTGATGCGTTTCTCAGCAACCGGATCACTCCCGGCAGACTCGGGAGGCATCCGGTTTGACACTCTCCTGCCCGCCTCCCTATACTAAAAGTTCGGGGATTTCCCGACAGATTCAGAGTAGTGTCGCGCCTGGGAGCAGTTTGCTTGGACGGCGCAGAGGTAGGCAATGCCAAAACGCACGTTTCAACCAAATAATCGCAAGAGGGCCAAGACGCACGGGTTCCGTTCGCGCATGGAGACCAAGGATGGCCAAGCTGTACTCAGCCGCCGGCGCGCCAAGGGCCGGTGGAAACTCACTGTCAGCGACGAACGGGCACTCCGCTACGCCAAGCGGTAGCCGGACGGACTTTCGATTCTCCAGGGGTTCACGCCTGCTCAAGCGCGTCGATTTCCGGCGCGTGTACGACAACGGGGAACGGCTGGGGAACGCGATGTTCGCGCTATTTTTTCTGCGGCGGGAAACAACCCCAGGCAAAGCCGTAGCGCCACGGATCGGTTTCACGGTACCGCGGGCGGTGGGCAAGTCAGTGGAGAGGAACCGGATTCGGCGTCGAATGCGGGAGGCGATCCGGTTGGAGTTATGGCGTCTGGATGGCGGACTGGACCTGGTGATTCATCCGCGGCGCGCCATCCTGGATGTGGCCTTTGACCAATTGAGGCGCCAGGTGGAAAGAGCTTTCACGAAATGCAGAACATCCTGATCCACGCTTTGCGTATTTACAAGCGATGGATCTCACCACTGCTCCCGTCGGCCTGCCGGTTCCACCCCACCTGTTCGGAATACATGATGGACGCGGTGGCCCAGCGCGGGGCATTGCGTGGCGTCCTGATGGGGTTGCGGCGGCTGTCCCGCTGCCACCCGTTTCATGAAGGCGGCATTGATCCAGTCCGGTAGCACCCCTATTTTCCCATGAGCGAATCGAATCAGTCAGACCAGCAAAAACCGGTCAAGCCCGGCAAGAAAGAGCTTTCCATGGAGCAGCGGATGCTGCTCGCCTTCGGACTGATGGGAGTGGTGCTCCTGGTATCGCAGTTTGTGCTGCCCAAGCCGCCGGAAAAGCCAGTCCAGAAAACCGAAACCGCGGAAGTTAAGGAGCCCGTTGAAGGCAAGCAGGCCGCTACTGACCAGCAGCCCGCAGCCGCGGCCACGGAAAAAGTTGCCGCTATTCCACTTGCTCCCATTGCCAGCCACCCAGCATCGGCGGCTCAGGAAGAGGCCGTAGTGGTGGAGACGGATCTCTACAAGATCCAATTCAGCAATCGTGGAGCCGTGGTGCGCAGTTGGGTCTTGAAGAAATATCAGGACACCCTCGGCAAGCCCCAGGAACTTCTCAATCGCCGCGCCATCGGTAGAACGGGCTACCCATTTGCCACGCGGCTGAGGAAAGGCGAATCCGCGCAGGTGCTCCACCAGGCTCTCCACCAGGTGATCCAGTCTCCCGACAAGCTCCGCGTGGAGTTTGTGTATGCGGATGCGGAGTGGCAGGTGCGGAAGATTTTTCAGTTCAAGAAGGACAGCTATCTCTCCGAAGTCAGTTCCACGTTGACCCAGAAGGGCCAGCCGAAGCTGCACTTGTTGAGCTGGCGCGGTGGATTTGGAGATGAGACCGTGATTGGGGCTGCCGCCTCTCAGCACAGTGTCCATTACGACCTTGGCGCAGGCAAGCTGGTGATCAAGGATGCCGGAGCGGCCAAGGAAGGCCCCATCACCGATCGAGGCAACTTTTCTTTTGCGGGGATTGAAGATTCCTATTTTGCCGCCGCTGCCTTGCCGGAAAATACGGAAGGCTTCGAGGTGGACACCCTCAGCGACTCCATTCCTGGCCTAACGGATGGAAAGGATGAATTGAACGCGGGCATCGCGGTAGGAGGACGCGCGGAAAACAAGTTCTCCCTCTTCGTTGGCCCCAAGGACACGCACCTGTTGCGGAGTGTCTCGCCGCGACTGGAGCAGATCGTCGACTGGGGCTACATGGCGATGCTGGCCAAGCCCTTGTTTCTCGTCCTGAACTGGCTGCACGACAACTATATCCACAACTATGGATGGTCGATTGTGCTGCTCACCGTTGCCATCAACTTCATCCTGCTGCCCCTGAAAATAACCAGTCTGAAGTCGATGAAGAACATGCAGATCCTGCAGCCGCAGATCGCCGAAATCAACGCGCGCTACAAGGGTCTCAGCATGCGCGACCCGAAGAAAGCCAACCAGAATCAAGAGGTCATGGACCTGTATAAGAAACATGGCGTCAACCCGATGGGCGGCTGCATTCCCATGGTGCTGCAGATTCCCTTCTTCATCGCTTTCTATAAAGTGTTGTCGGTGGCCATTGAGATTCGAGGCGCGGACTGGCTTTGGGTGTCCGACCTTTCCCGGCCCGAAACGCTGGCCATCCGCGTTCTCCCGGTGGCCATGATCGCCAGCCAGTTCATCATGCAGAAGATGACGCCATCGACCGGCGGGGATCCGAGCCAGCAAAAAATCATGATGCTGATGCCGTTATTTCTGGGGTTCATGTTCTACGGGGTCTCCAGCGGCCTGGTGTTATACTGGTTGACCAGCAACTTGGTGGGCATAGGACAGCAGTGGTTCTTTAACCGGACGTTCCATGCTGCGCCTGCCATCAAAGCGCCGGTCAAGAAAAAAGGACGCTAGCCACTTTCAGCCAACTGGACAGGAAATCACTGTGAGCAACCGGAAATATACCATCGCTGAACACGGGCCCCGGATGGAAGAGTTTCTGAAAAAGATCCTGAAGCTGACCGGGCTCGATGTGCGCTTTGTGTTGAGTGAAGAGGAAACGCCTCATCCGGAGTTTGAAAACCCCGAGATTCGGGTGAAATTCACAGGCGAGGATGCGGGTCTGCTGGTCTACAACAAGACTGAGCTGCTGCTTGCTCTCGAACACATCACCATGGAAGCGCTGGGTATGCCGGGCGAGGATCACAGCCGCATCTGTTTTGATGCCAATGACCATCGCATGATGCGGATTGAGGAATTGCGCTCCAGCGCGCAGACGGCCGCCGAAAAGGTCAAGACTTCCAAGGCCGCCTTCCGCTTCAACCCCATGAATAGCCGCGAGCGGCGGATCATACATTTGGCGCTGCGCGGGGATACCGACGTGCGCAGTGAAAGCGAGGGACTGGAACCGCGCCGGAACGTTGTGATTTATCCAGCGGGTATGCCCTCCCAGCCGCAGACAGCCCCGCCCCCTCCGATGGGCCGCGGCGGCCGCAGGCGTTAGCTTCACGGTCCGCGGGATGGGCCTGCCTGACACGATCGCGGCGCTGTCCACGCCACCCGGCCGCGGCGGAATCAGCCTCATCCGCCTATCCGGTTCCCAGGCGCGCACTCTCGCCGAAGCCGCGCTGGAGTTCCGGGGCCAGCCGCACTGGAAGCCCTGGACCGCGCAACTGGCGTCAGTGCCGGACGAGCAAGGCCACCGTGTGGACCACGTCGTGGTTACGTTTTTTGAAGCGCCACGGTCCTACACCGCTGAAGATGTCGTGGAAATCAGTTGCCACGGAGCGCCGGTCATTGTTCGCCACATCCTGGAGCGGCTCTGCCGCCTGGGAGCAAGGTTGGCCAGGCCGGGAGAGTTCACGCTGCGGGCTTACGTCAACGGCCGGCTGGATCTGCCGCAAGCCGAAGCGGTGCGCGACCTGATCGAGGCCACCACACTTTACCAGGCTCGCATCGCGGCTCAACAAGTGGATGGCTCGGTTTCGAAGCGCCTCGCCCCGCTCAAGCAGCAACTGCTCGAATTGATCGCGCTGCTGGAGGCCGGCATCGACTTCGCCGAAGACGACATCGACGTGGCGCCCGATGCGGAGATTCTGCGCCGGATTGAGCCGGTTCTTTCCGGCCTGGAAGATCTGCAATCGAGCTTTGCCTACGGCAAACTGGTGCACAGCGGATTCACTCTTGCCATTGTGGGACGGCCCAATGTCGGCAAGAGCAGCCTCTTCAACCGGCTGCTGGATCAGGACCGCGCCATCGTCACCGAGATCCCCGGCACTACGCGCGATCTAGTTTCCGAGCATACATCGCTCGAAGGAATTCCGGTGCGCTTTGTCGACACCGCCGGAGTTCGCCAAGGCGCGGACCTGGTGGAGCGTTTGGGAATTGAGCGCTCCTATCAGGCGATGGCTGACGCCGATCTCACGGTGGTGGTGATCGATGCCTCTGTCCCGTTGGAGGAGCAGGATCAACAACTGCTGGATCGAGCCGCCAAACAAGGCCGGTATCTGGTGGCAGCCAATAAGACCGATCTCCCGGCAAGGGGAGCCATCCCGCCCGCGGCTGTAAGGGTGTCCGCTCTCACCGGGGACGGCCTGGAGCAATTGCGCCGCGCGATCCTGGATCACATCGCTCCAGCCGGAACCATCGGCCAGGAGGCGGGTTTCATCACCTCCGTCCGCCACGAAGCTCTGCTTGTGGAAGCATCAACAGCTTTAGGCCACGCGCGGGAGGCGCTGGGGCATGGCCTTCCCCACGAGATGTTGCTGCTGGATCTGTACGCCACACTCACACCCCTGGACGCGCTGACAGGGGCCACGACGGCCGACGATATTCTGAATCGAATTTTTTCCACCTTCTGTATCGGAAAGTAGTTGTCCCCGGCTCGATACAATGAAAAGTCTAGCCATGCAAAGGAAAATCGCCATCGTCGAGGACGAGCCGGAGCTGGCTTCGCTGATCGAATACAATCTCCGCCGGGAAGGCATGCTCACCCGCTCCTTTGGAGGCTGCAAGGGTTTGCTGGAGGAATTGGAATCCTGGCATCCGGACCTGATCATTCTCGACGTGATGCTCCCGGACGGTGATGGTTTTGACGTATGCCGTGCAGTCCGCAAGAACGCAGTCGTGGGCCGCACTCCGATTGTCTTCCTCACGGCCCGTTCCGATGAGGTGGATCGCGTTCTCGGCCTGGAAATAGGCGGGGACGACTACGTCGTGAAACCGTTCAGCCCGCGTGAGCTGATTGCGCGGGTCAAGGCCCATTTGCGCCGTCTCGAAGCGGACGCACAGGCCGTTCAAGAGGCTGGACTGATTGAGGTGGGGCCGTTCCGGCTGGATCAGGCGGCGCACCGGTTATACGTCAATGGCCAGGAACTGGCGCTGACCGAGACCGAGTTCCGGCTGATTGAATTTTTTCTCACCCACCCCGGACGGGCCTACAGCCGGGAACAGTTGCTGGACGAGGTGTGGGGCCGGCAGCATTTTGTTACGCCTCGAACCGTGGATGTGCATGTGCGGCGTCTGCGGGAACGCATCGAACCTCAACCGGACGCGCCCCGCTACATCGGCACCGTGCGCGGATTCGGCTATCGCTTTGAGGCGGCCGGGTAAGGCATGACGGCTCGGCTGCTCGCCATCACCGCAGGCCTGCTGGTGGCGGGCCAGATCCTTGTGGGTTTTCTTGGGCGGGCGCCC
>Ga0080064_1003061_pt1 | contig 25734 bp, 29 predicted proteins | sample Subgrocontami54m_FD_69260 | JGI IMG/M metagenome (GOLD analysis project Ga0080064, IMG submission 69260) | Subsurface groundwater microbial communities from S. Glens Falls, New York, USA - GMW46 contaminated, 5.4 m (SPADES assembly) (version 2) ...
CCGGGTGGCCCCCCTCGCCGTGGAGGAGGGGGGGGTGCCCCCCGGCCGCCTCGATCTTCGCCTTCGCGGTGGCGGACGCGGCGTGCGCGTGGACCTCGAGCTTCGCGGCGAGCGCGCCGTTGCCGAGGATCTTGATCCTGTCGCCGGCCTTCAGGATGCCCTTCGCGGCGAGCGTGTCGACGGTCACCCGGCCCTCGACCGCGCAGGCCGCCAGGACGTCGACGTTCACGGCGACGTACGGGACGCGGAAGCGGTTCTTGAAGCCGCGCAGCTTGGGGATCCGCATGTGGAGCGGGGTCTGGCCACCCTCGAACCAGCCGGGAACGCCGGGCCCGCTCCGCGCGAGCTGGCCCTTGGTGCCCTTGCCGGAGGTCTTCCCCATGCCGGAGCCGGTGCCGCGACCGACGCGCCGGACGGGGCGCCGAGAGCCCCGCGGGGCTCGAAGCGAGTTGAGCTTCACTTGGCCTCCTTCACGTCCACGAGGTGCGCGACCCGACGCAGCATCCCGCGGAGCACGGGCGAGTCCTCCTGCGCGACGCGGGCACCCGTCCGGCGGAGCCCCAGGGCGACGAGGGTACGTTTCGCGTCGGCCTTCTCGCCGATCGCGCTCTTGTGCTGGTGGATCTCGAGCCGCGCCATTACGCCACGACCCCTTCGGCCGCGGGCAGGTCCGCGACCGCGCGGCGGACCGGCCTGCCGCGCATCTCGGCGATCGTCTCGGCCGAGCGGAGCTGCTCGAGGCAGCGGATCGCGGCCATGACCACGTTCACCGGATTCGAGGAGCCGAGCGACTTCGACAGGATGTCGTGGATCCCCGCCGACTCGACGACCGCGCGGACCGACCCTCCGGCGATGACACCGGTACCGGCCGAGGCCGGGCGCAGGAGCACGGTGGCCGCGCCGAAGTGGGCGGTGATCGGGTGCGGGATGGTGCGCCGGACGAGCGGGACGAGGAAGACGTGCTTCTTCGCGTCCTCGACGCCCTTCTTGATCGCCTCGGGCACCTCGTCGGCCTTGCCGAGCCCGGCGCCCACGTGGCCGCGTCCGTCGCCGACGACGACGATCGCGGAGAACGAGAAGCGCCGGCCACCCTTCACGACCTTCGAGACGCGGTTGATCTGGACCACCCGCTCCGTCAGCTCGAGACGGCTCGCGTCGATACGTGTCACCTAGAACCTCAATCCCGCGGCACGCGCCGCCTCGGCGAAGGCCTTGACCCGGCCGTGGTAGCGGTAGCCGCCGCGGTCGAAGACCACGGCCTCGATGCCCTTCGCGCGGGCCCGCTCGCCGAGCCTCGCCCCAACGGCCTTCGCGACCTCGCTCTTCGTGCCCGCCGCCTTCTCGTTCGCCTCCAGACTCGTCGCCGCGGCGAGCGTGCGACCGCTCGCGTCGTCGATGATCTGTGCGTGGATGTGCACGAGCGAGCGGAACACGGCCAGGCGCGGGCGCTCGGCCGTGCCGCGCACGCGCTCGCGCACGCGCGCGTGCCGCGCCCGCCGTGCCTCGGTCCGTGTCTTCGCTGCCATGATCGGAGTCCCTCCTAGGCCTTCGCGCCGACCTTGCCGGCCTTGCCCGCCTTGCGGCGGATCCGCTCGTTCGAGTACTTGATGCCCTTCGCCTTGTAGGGGTCCGGGACGCGGAGGCTCCGGATCCGCGCGGCGACCTCGCCGACGAGCTGCTTGTCGGTGCCGGAGACCTTGAGCCGCACCGGCGTCTCGAGCGAGAACGAGATGCCCTCGGGCGGATCGATCTCCACCGGGTGGGAGAAGCCGAGCGAGAGCTGGAGCTTCTTCCCGGAGAGCGCGCCGCGGTAGCCGGTACCGCTGATCTCGAGATCGCGGGCGAAACCGGTGGTGACGCCGGCGACCATGTTCGCGAGGAGCGTCCGCGAGAGCCCGTGGAGCGCGCGGGACCGCGGGGTCTCGTCGACGCGCCCCACGGTGATCGTGGCACCCTCGCGGGCGAAGGTGACCTTCTCGTGGAAGGTGCGCCCGAGCGCGCCCTTGGGGCCCTTCACCGAGACGGCCTGGCCGTCGATCGTGACCACGACGCCTGCGGGGATCGTGATGGGAAGCTTGCCGATCCGACTCATGAGGTCACCACACGAACGCCAGGACCTCGCCGCCGAGGCCCTTCTTCTCGGCCTCGCGGCCGGTCATCACACCGGAGGAGGTGGAGACGATCGCGATGCCCAGGCCACCGAGGACCCGGGGCATCTCGGTCTTCCGGGCGTGCACGCGCAGGCCCGGCTTCGAGATGCGGCGGATGCCGGCCAGCGCGGGCACCTTGCCGCCCACGTACTTCATCTTGAGGACGAGCTGCTGGACGGTCGAGCCGTTCGCGGCCTTGTCCGCCTCGACCTGGTAGCCGCCGATGAAGCCCTCGGCCTTGAGGATCCTCGCGATCTCGACCTTCAGCGTGCTGGACGGGACCATCACGGTCTCTTGGCGCGCACGCGTCCCGTTGCGGACCCGCGTGAGCATGTCGGCGACGGGGTCGGTCACCGCGCTGCCCGGGCGCTTCTTCGGGCGCCGCGACACCGCCTTCACGAGGCGCGGGCGCTCGACCACCGGGTCGGCCGCGGCGACGGGGCTCGCCGGCGCGGGGCTCACGGTCGGCTGCATCTCCATCCCCATCCCCTCACCAGCTCGACTTCGTCACGCCCGGCAGCTCGCCGATCGTGGCCCGCTCGCGGAAGCAGATCCGGCACAGGCCGAACTTGCGCATGTAGCCGCGCGGCCGTCCGCAGACGAGGCAGCGGTGGTAGCCGCGCACCTTGAACTTCTGCGGCCCGCGCGACTTCAGGATGAGGCTCTTCTTCGCCATGAGCTACTAACCCCTCTCAGCCGTCGCCGTGCGGAACGGCATCCCGAGGAGGCGCAGCAGCGCGCGCCCCTCTTCGTCGGTCTTCGCGGTGGTCACGATCGTGACCTCCAGACCCCGCAGCCGGTCGATCTTGTCGTAGTCGACCTCGGGGAACACGAGCTGCTCCTTGAGGCCGAGCGAGTAGTTGCCGCGCCCGTCGAACGAACGGTCCGGGACGCCCTGGAAGTCGCGGATGCGCGGGAGCGCGACGGTCACGAGCTTCTCGAGGAAGTACCACATCCGCTCGCCGCGCAGGGTCACCTTGAGGCCGATCGGCATCCCGATCCTCAGCCGGAAATTCGAGATGGCCTTCTTCGACTTCGTCACGATCGGCTTCTGGCCGGTGATCATGGCGAGATCGGCGGCGGCGGCGTCCATCGCCTTCCCGTTCCCGATCGCCTCGCCCATCCCGATGTTGACGACGATCCGCTCGACCCGCGGGATCTGCATGACGTTCGCGTACGAGAACTGCTTGCGCAGCTCCTCGCGGATGCTCGCGTCGTAGCGCTGACGCAGCGCGGAGGTCGTCGGCATCAGTCCTTCTCCACGGTGACGATCGCCTCGCCGCAGCGCTTGCAGAAGCGCTCCTTCGCCTCTTCGGCGATGCGGTGCCCGACGCGGGTCGGCTTGGCGCAGTGCGGGCAGACGAGCATCACCTTGCCGAGCGCGAGCGCCGCCGGCTGCTCGATGATGCCGCCCTTGACGTTCGTGCCCGGGTTGGCCTTCGTGTGGCGCTTCACGATGTTGACCCCGCCGACGAGCACGGCGCCGGCGCCGACGTGCACCTCCTGCACCTTGCCGCGCTTGCCGCGGTCCTTGCCGGCGAGGACGACCACCTCGTCCCCCTTGCGGATCCGGATGCGCTTCTGCATCAGAGCACCTCCGGCGCGAGCGAGACGATCTTCATGAAGTTGCGCTCGCGCAGCTCGCGCGCGACCGGGCCGAAGATCCGCGTGCCGCGCGGCTGGTTCTGCGGGGTCAGGAGCACGGCCGCGTTGTCGTCGAACCGGATGAACGAGCCGTCCCTGCGACGGAACTCCTTGGTCTGCCGGACCACGACGGCGCGCACGACCTCGCCCTTCTTCACGCCCGAGTTCGGGATCGCGTTCTTCACGGTCGCGATGAACACGTCGCCGATCTCCGCGGTCGTGCCCGTGGACGAGCCCAGGACGCGGATGACCGAGATCTCCCGGGCACCGCTGTTGTCGGCACAGCGGACGCGCGTGTACGGCCGGATCATCGCTTCGCTCGCCTTGCGGCGAGCCGGCCTCCGGCCGACCTCGCTCGCCCCGGCCGAGCCGTGGCTCGCTCGTACCTACTCATGCGCCTCCTCCGGGGCCATGGCGATGGCGGGGCTCAGGACCGCGGGAGCGAGCGCATCCTTCGAGCCCTCGGTCGCCTCGAGGGCGGCCTCGATGTCGGTCACCTTGGGCGCCGCCGCGCCGGCCTCGCCGGCGCGCGAGAGGACCTCGACGACGCGCCAGCGCTTCGTCGCGCTGTACGGCCGGCCCTCCTCGATGCGCACGAGGTCGCCCGCACGCACGTCGCCGGCGCCATCGTGCGCCGCGAACCGCTTGCGCACGCGGATGACCTTCCGGTAGAGCGGGTGCTCGCGGAGCCGCTCGACCTGGACGATCACGGTGAGCGCCTGCTTCGCCGAGACGACCAGCCCGACCTTCGTCTTCCGAGCGCCCTTCCGCCAGGCCCGCGGCGCGCGCGACCTCGCCGGGCCGCCCGTGGCGGTGGCGGGGACCGGCGCGGGGGCCCGCTTGCGCACGACCCGCTTCGGCGTGGCGGCGGGCTTCGGCATGGCGGCCGCGGCCTTCGCCGACACCGGGCGGCCGGCGGGGGCCTTCGCGACCACCTTGGCGGCCGGCTTCTCCGCCTTCGGCGCTGCCGTCTTCGCCGCCGCCCGCTTGGCGGGCGCGGCCGTGGCGACGGCCTTTGTCGTCGTCTTCTTCTCAGGCATTCGTGGCCGTCTCCCGCTCGCCGTTCACCGTGAGGACGCGCGCGATCCGCTGGCGCGCCGTGCGCAGGGCGCGGTAGTCCTTCAGCTGACGAGTGGCCAGCTGGAACCGCATGCTGAACAGCTCTTCCTTCGCCGCCTTGAGCTCTTCGGCGAGCTCAGCGTCAGACAGTCGCCGCATTTCCTTCAATTGCACCGGCATCACCTTCACGCACGACGAATTTGGTCTTGATCGGCAGCTTGTACGCGGCGAGACGCATCGCTTCCTTCGCGAGGATGAGCTGTACCCCGGAGATCTCGAAGAGCATCCGGCCCGGCCGCACGACCGCCACCCAGTGGTCGGGCGCGCCCTTGCCCGAGCCCATCCGGACCTCGGCGGGCTTCTTCGTGATCGGCTTGTCCGGGAAGACCCGGATCCAGACCTTGCCCCCTCGCTTGAGGTGGTGGACCACCGCGCGCCGGGCGGCCTCGATCTGCCGCGCGGTCATGTGGCACGGCTCCTGGGCCTGCAGGCCGAACTCGCCGAACGCGAGGGAGGCGCCCGACTGCGCCGCACCCTTCATCCGGCCACGCTGGAACTTGCGGAACTTGAGCCGCTTGGGCATCAGCATGGCTTCTTTAGACTCCCGGCCGCGGCGCGGCAGCCACCGGCGCGTTCGACGCGACCTGGCGCGGCGCCGGCTCGATGTCGCCCTTGTAGACCCACGCCTTCACGCCGATCGTGCCGAAGGTCGTCTTGGCGATCGCCCGCCCGAAGTCGATGTCGGCGCGGAGCGTGTGCAGCGGCACCCGACCCTCGCGGGTCCACTCCCGGCGGGACATCTCCGCGCCACCCAGGCGCCCGGCCACGGCCACGCGCACGCCCTTGGCCCCCGACTTCATCGAGCGGCCGACGGTCTGCTTGAGGACCTTGCGGAAGGAGACGCGGCGTTCGAGCTGCTGCGCGACGTTCTCCGCGATGAGCATCGCGTCGAGCTCCGGGTAGCGGATCTCGAAGATGTTGACCTTCACCATCTTGCCGGTCGCCTTGCCGAGCGCCTGGCGCAGCTCCTCGACCTTCGCCCCGCCGCGGCCGATCACGACGCCCGGCTTGGCCGTCTGGATCGTCACCGTGACCTGGTTCGACGATCGGTCGATGTCGATCCGCGCGATCGCGGCGTCCCGCAGGCGCGAGCGGATCGCGGTGCGGATGGAGATGTCCTCCTTGAGGAGCTCCGCGTAGTTCCGCCCGGCGTACCACTTCGCGTGCCACGTCTTCGTGAACCCGAGGCGGTACGCGATCGGGTTGACCTTCTGTCCCATCTCCTACGTCCTCTCGGCCACGACGACCGTGATGTGCGCGGTGCGGTGGACCTTCTGATCCCGGCGGCCGCGACCGCGCATCCAGATCCGCTTCATCCGCGGGCCCTCGTCGGCCAGCGCGCTCTTCACGTAGAGGTTCTCGAGCGTGAGGTTGAAGTTGTTCTCGGCGTTCGCGACGGCCGAGCGGACCACGCGCCCGACGGTGACCGACGCGCCCTTCGGCAAGTGCTCGAGGATGGCGATCGCCTCCGCGGCCGACTTCCCGGTGATGAGCTGCGTCACCAGGCGCGCCTTGCGCGGCGACATGCGCTGGTACTTCGCGACCGCGCGAACGTCCATCCGGCTACCCCGTCTTCACGGCGGCGGTCTTCTCGACCGCCGCGCCGCGCGCGTGGCCCTTGAAGGTCCGCGTCGGCGCGAACTCGCCCAGGCGGTGGCCGACCATGTTCTCCGTGATGAAGACCGGCACGTGACGGCGACCGTCGTGCACCGCGATCGTGTGCCCGACCATGGCGGGCAGGATCACGGACGGGCGAGACCAGGTCTTCACGACCTTCTTCTCGTTCTTCTGGTTGAGCGCCTCGATCTTCTGCTTGAGGGCCGGCTGCACGAAGGGGCCCTTCTTGACGGAGCGACTCATTTCTTCTTCCTCTGCGCCTTGACCACGAATCGGTCGGTGCGCGGGTTCCTCCGCGTCTTGAGTCCCATCGCGGGCTTGCCCCAAGGGGTCTGCGCCTGCCCGCCGACCGGCGACTTCGCTTCACCGCCGCCGTGCGGGTGGTCGCGCGGCGACATGACGACGCCACGGACGGTCGGGCGCCGGCCCATGTGGCGCATGTAGCCGGCCCCGCCGATCTTGCGGTTCTCGTGCTCGATGTTCCCGAGCTGGCCGATCGTCGCGCGGCAGCGGACGTGGACGATGCGCACCTGGCCGGAGGGCAGGCGGATCTGCGCGTAGCCGCCTTCCTTCGCCACCAGCTGGGCCACGCCGCCGGCCGCTCGCACCATCTGCGCGCCGCGCCCCGGCTGGAGCTCGATCGCGTGGATCTGCGTGCCCGTCGGGATGTGCTCGATCGCCAGGCAGTTCCCCACGCGAGCCTCGGCCTCGGGGCCGGAGAGAACGGTCTCCCCGACCTTCAGCTCGTTCGGCGCGAGGATGTAGCGCTTCTCGCCGTCCCGGTAGACCAGGAGGGCCAGGCGCGCCGAGCGGTTCGGGTCGTACTCGATCGCGGTGACCTTCGCCGGGATGCCGTCCTTGTTCCGCTTGAAGTCGACGATGCGGTAGCGGCGCGCCTCGCCGCCGCCACGGTGGTGCTGCGTGATCGTGCCGGTGTGGTTCTTGCCGGCGTGCTTCTGCAGCGGCTCGGTGAGCGCCTTCTCGCGCTTCTTGCCCTTGGTCAGCTCCTCGAACGAGGCCGACTGGCGGAACCGCGTGACCGGCGTGATCGCCTTGTACTTCTTCAGCGGCATCAGACACCCTCCACGAAGTAGCGCTCGATCCGCTGGCCCTTGGCGAGGGTGACCACGGCCTTCTTCCAGTCGGACCGCTTGCCCGACCGCTTCCCGAGGCGGCGGGTCTTCCCGTGGACGGTCGAGGTGTTCACCGCGACGACGTCGACCTTGAAGGCCTCCGCGACCGCGGTCGCGATCTCGCGCTTGTCGGCGTCACGGACGACCTCGAACGTGTAGCGGCCCGCGTTCGTCTCGGTCATCGACTTCTCGGTGATGACCGGGCGCAGGAGCACGAGCGTGCCACGCATCAGGCGGCCTCCTTGGCGGTCGCCCGCGCGGCGAGCGCTTCGAGCGCGCCCCGGAGCACGAGCAGGGTGTCGGCGCCGAGCACGTCGAGCAGCTTGAGCGACGTGCTCGTGCGGATCTCGACGGCGGGCGCGTTCGCAGCGGCGCGCTCGAGGCGCTCGTCGCGTGCCGGCGTGACGAGGACCACGCGGCGCACCTCGCCCACCTTCGCGAGCCAGTCCACGAGGTCGCGCGTGCGCGGGCGGTCGCCGCCGAGCCGCAGCTCCTCGATCACGAGGACCCGGCCCTCGCCGGCGCGCACGGCGAACGCGGCGCCGAGCGCCGCGCGCCGGACCTTCAGCGGGAGGCGCTGGTCGTAGCTGCGCCCGTTCGGGCCGAACACGACCGCGCCGTGCCGCCACTGCGGGGAGCGGATCGAGCCCTGACGGGCGCGGCCGGTGCCCTTCTGACGCCAGGGCTTCGCTCCGCCGCCGCGCACGCGCGTGCGGTTCTTCGTCGCGGCGTTCCCCTGCCGCGCGTTCGCCTGCGCGGCGAGCACCGCCTGGAAGAGCACGGTCGCGCCGCTGGTCAGGGTGAGCGCCGCGGGGAGCGCGAGCGCGCCGGCGACCGAGCCGTCGGCGGCGATGAGCGGCACCTGCCCGGCGGGCGCGGTCGGCAGCTGCTTCGGCTCGACGCGCGGGCGCCGCACGCGGGGGGCGGCGGGCACCGCGGTCGGGGCGACCGCCTTCTTCACGACGGCACGCGTGACCGGACGGGCGACCGCCCGCTTCACGCGCGGCGCCGGGGCCTTCTTGGCGGCGGCGGGAGCCGCCACGGCCTTCTTCGCGGCGTGCTTCACGGGCATGGCGGGCGCGACCTTCTTCGGTGCCGGCTTCGCGGCCGCCTTCTTCGCGGCGGGCTTGGCGGGCTTCTTCGGCTCAGCCACTCAGGCCTTCCTCACCATGACGAGCCCGTTGCGCGCGCCCGGGACCGCACCGGCGATCACGAGGATCGAGCGCTGGGGGTCGGCTCGCAGGATCTCGAGGTTCTTCACGGTCACGCGGTCGGCGCCCTGGTGCGAGGCCATCCGGAGGCCCTTGAGCACCCGGCCGGGGGTCGTGCCGGAGCCGACCGAGCCCTGGCGCCGGTGGTGGTCGGAGCCGTGCGACTTCGGGCCGCGCTTGAAGTGATGGAGGTGGACGGGGCCCGAGAAGCCCTTCCCCTTCGACACGCCGACGACGTGCACCTTGTCCCCCGGCGTGAAGCGATCCACCGCGATCTCCTGCCCGGTCGCGAAGCCGGTCACGTCGTCGAGCCTCACCTCGTGGAGGTGCTTGAGCGCCGGGAGATCCTTGAGATGGCCGAGCTCGCCCTTGGCGAGCTTCTTCGGGTCGACGCGTCCGTAGCCGATCTGGATCGCGCTGTAGCCGTCGCGCGCCTTCGTCCGCACCTGCGTGACGAGGTTCGCCTCGGCGGCGATGACCGTCGCGGCCACGACCGAGCCGTCGGCCCGGAAGTGCTGGAGCATCCCGATCTTGCGACCGAGGATGACCGGCTTCCCGATCGCGGGTGCCGGGGTCGGGTCCGTCGTCTTCTCGTCACTCATTGTTTCGGTCCCACCAGACTCAGAGCTTGATCTCGATGTCGACGCCCGCCGGAAGGTTCAGCTTCATGAGGGCGTCGACCGTCTTCTGCGATGGATCGTTGATGTCGATGAGGCGCTTGTGCGTGCGGATCTCGAACTGGTCCCGGGAGTCCTTGTAGATGAATGGGCTCCGGATGACCGTGAACTTCTCGATCCGGGTGGGCAGCGGCACGGGGCCGGTCACGGTCGAGCCCGTCCGCTGCGCGGTCTCGACGATCTGCGCCGCGGACTGGTCGATCAGCTTGTGATCGTAGGCCTTGAGCCGGATCCGGATCCGCTGCTTCGCCATCAGACGGTCTCCGTCGGGAGACCGACGTGCGAACGACCACGAGCCGGGCGCGTCGTCGTGCTCATTCGAGGATCTTCGTGACCACGCCCGCACCCACGGTCCGGCCCCCTTCGCGGATGGCGAAGCGGAGGCCCTCCTCGATGGCGATCGGGGTGATCAGCGTGATCTCGAGGTTCGCGTTGTCGCCGGGCATGACCATCTCGACGCCGGCGGGGAGCTTCGCGTCGCCGGTCACGTCGGTCGTCCGGATGTAGAACTGGGGCTTGTAGCCGGAGAAGAAGGGGGTGTGCCGGCCGCCTTCCTCCTTCGAGAGGACGTAGACCTCGGCGTTGAAGCGCGTGTGCGGCTTCACCGATCCGGGCTTGGCGATGACCTGGCCGCGCTCGAGGTCCTCGCGCTCGAGGCCGCGCAGGAGCAGGCCCACGTTGTCGCCGGCCTCGCCCTGGTCGAGGAGCTTGCGGAACATCTCGACCCCGGTGACGACCGCCTTGCGGGGGTCGCGGATGCCGAGGATCTCGATCTCCTCGCCGACCTTGACGATCCCGCGCTCGATCCGCCCGGTCGCGACGGTGCCGCGGCCCTTGATCCCGAAGACGTCCTCGATCGGCATGAGGAAGGGCTTGTCCTTCTGGCGGACCGGGGTCGGGATGTAGCTGTCGACGGCGTCCATGAGCGCGTAGATGCAGGCGTACTCGGGGGCGGCCGGGTCGGCGCCGCCTTCGAGGGCCCGCAGCGCCGAGCCGCGGACGATCGGCACGGTGTCGCCGGGGAAGCCGTGCTTGGTGAGCAGCTCGCGGACCTCCAGCTCGACGAGCTGGAGGAGCTCCTCGTCATCGACCAGGTCGCACTTGTTCAGGAAGACGACGACCTGCGGGACCTCGACCTGCTTGGCGAGCAGGATGTGCTCGCGGGTCTGCGGCATCGGGCCGTCGGCGGCCGAGACGACCAGGATCGCGCCGTCCATCTGCGCGGCGCCGGTGATCATGTTCTTGATGTAGTCGGCGTGGCCGGGGCAGTCGACGTGGGCGTAGTGGCGCTTGGCGGTCTCGTACTCGACGTGGGCGATCGAGATCGTGATCCCCCGCTCGCGCTCCTCGGGGGCGTTGTCGATCGAGTCGAAGGCGCGGAACTCGGCGCCGCCCTTGAGCGAGAGCGTCTTCGTGATCGCCGCGGTGAGCGTCGTCTTGCCGTGGTCGATGTGCCCGATCGTGCCGACGTTCACGTGCGGCTTGGTGCGCTCGAACTTCTTCTTCGCCATCTTTCTCTAGCTCCCGGCTTCGCCGGGCGCCACGCACCGGCGGATTGACTCGCTCTTCGCGGCAAAGCCGCTCAGCGCTCGACTCTTCATTGCTACCCCTTGCCCTTGCTGATCTCGGCTGCCAGGTTCGGCGGCAGGACCTCGTAGTGATCGAACTCCATCGAGTAGGTGCCGCGTCCCTGCGTCGCGGAGCGCAGGTCCGTGACGTAGCCGAACATCAGCGCGAGCGGCACGAAGGCGCTGATGACGCGGGCGTTCGCGCGCTGCTCCATCCCGCCCACCTGGCCGCGCCGGCTGTTGAGGTCGCCGATGACGTCACCCATGAACTCCTCGGGCACGACGACCTCGACCTTCATGATCGGCTCCACGACGACCGCGCCGGCCTTCGGCACCGCGGCCTTGAGCGCGAGCGAGCCCGCGATCTTGAAGGCCATCTCGTTCGAGTCCACCTCGTGCCAGGAGCCGTCCACCACCCGGGCCTTGAGGTCGACGACCGGGAAACCGGCGATGACGCCGTTCGCCATCGCGCCCTTGATGCCCATCTCGATCGGCTTCGCGTACTCCTTCGGCACGCGACCGCCCGTGACGCCCCACTCGTACTCGAACCCGCTCCCCCGCGGCAGCGGCTCGAACTCGACGACGCAGTGGCCGTACTGACCCTTGCCGCCCGACTGCTTCACGTAGCGGCCCTCGCCGGTCGCCGGCTTGGTGATCGTCTCGCGGTAGGCGACCTGCGGACGGCCGACGTTCGCCGCGACGTGGAACTCGCGGAACATGCGGTCGACGATGACCTCGAGGTGCAGCTCGCCCATGCCCGCGATGATGGTCTGCCCGGAGTCCGGATCGGTGTGCTGCCGGAACGTCGGGTCCTCCTCGGCGAGGCGCGCGAGCGCGAGCGACATCTTCTCCTCGTCGGCCTTCGTCTTGGGCTCGACGGCGATCTGGATGACCGGCTCGGGGAATTTGATCATCTCGAGCGCGATCGGGGCCGACGGATCGGAGAGCGTGTCGCCGGTGAAGGTCTGCTTCAGGCCGACCGCGGCGGCGATGTCGCCGGCCGCGACGAAATCGACCTCCTCGCGGTGGTTCGCGTGCATGAGCAGGACGCGCGAGATCCGCTCGCGGCGGTCGGTGGTGGCGTTCACGACGGTGTCGCCGGCCCGCAGCGTGCCCGAGTAGACCCGGAAGAAGCAGAGCTTCCCGACGAACGGGTCGGACATGATCTTGAACGCGAGCGCGCTGAAGGGCTCCCGGTCGTCGGCCCGGCGCACCAGCTCCTCGCCATCCTTGGGGTCCAGCCCGGTCACCGGGGGGATGTCCAGGGGCGAGGGCAGGTAGGCGACCACCGCGTCGAGGAGCGGCTGGACGGCCTTGTTGCGCAGCGCCGCGCCGCAGAGGACCGGCACGACCTTCCCCGCGATCGTCGCGGCGCGGAGCGCACGGCGCAGCTCATCGGGCGCGATCTCGTGCGCTTCCAGGTAGCGGTGGAGCAGCGCGTCGTCGGTCTCGACGATCTTCTCGACCATCGTTTCGCGCGCCTTCGCCACGGCCGCGCGGTACTCCTCCGGGACGTCCATCACGACCGCCTCGGCGGGCGTGTCCTGCTCCCAGAAGGACGCCTTCTGGTCGATGAGGTCGATGACGCCCTTGAAGCGGTCCTCGGCACCCATCGGGAGCTGGATCGCGATCGGGTTCGCGCCGAGGCGGTCCACGATCATGTCGAAGCACCGCTCGAAGTCGGCGCCCAGGCGGTCCATCTTGTTCACGAAGCAGATCCGCGGGACGTGGTACTTGTCGGCCTGGCGCCAGACGGTCTCGGATTGCGGCTCGACGCCGGCCACGCCGTCGAACACGGTGACCGCCCCGTCGAGCACGCGCAGCGACCGCTGCACCTCGACGGTGAAGTCCACGTGGCCGGGCGTGTCAATGATGTTGATCCGGTGATCCTTCCAGAAGCAGGTGGTGGCCGCCGCGGTGATCGTGATGCCGCGCTCCTGCTCCTGGGGCATCCAGTCCATCGTCGCCGCGCCCTCGTGGACCTCGCCGATCTTGTAGATCCTCTTCGTGTAGAACAGGATCCGCTCGGTCACGGTGGTCTTCCCCGCGTCGATGTGCGCGATGATCCCGATGTTGCGGTACCGCTCGAGCGGGTACTCGCGCTTCGGCAGGGAACCCTTCGCGGGCTTCGTCTCGAGTGTCATCACCACTTGTAGTGAGAGAACGCCTTGTTCGCTTCGGCCATCTTGTGCGTCTCTTCCTTGCGGCGAACGGCGGCGCCCGTGTTGTTCATCGCGTCCATGAGCTCACCGGAGAGGCGGTCCGCCATCGACTTGCCCGGACGCTTCCGGGCCGCCTGGATGAGCCAGCGCATCGCGAGCGAGCCACGGCGCTCGGCCTTGATCTCCACCGGCACCTGGTAGGTGGCGCCGCCGACCCGGCGGGGCTTCACCTCGATGAGCGGAGTGGCGTTGCGCAGGGCTGCCTCGAAGACCTCGAGCGCCGGCTTGCGAACGGCCTGCTCCGCTCGGTCGAGCGCACCGTAGACGATGCTCTCCGCCGTCGCGCGCTTGCCGTCGCGCATGACCTTGTTGGTGAACTGCTGGAGCACCACGCTCGCGAACTTGCGGTCGGGCGTGGCGCGCCGCTCGGTGGGCCGCGCACGACGCGGCATCAGGAGGCCTTCTTCTTCTTCTGGACGGGGTTCTTCGCCCCGTACAGGCTGCGACCCTGCTTGCGGTCCTTCACCCCGGCGGTGTCGAGCGTGCCGCGGATGATGTGGTACTTCACCGAGGGGAGGTCCGGGACCGCGCCGCCGCGGACGAGCACGACGGAGTGCTCCTGGAGGTTGTGGCCGATCCCCGGGATGTAGGCGGTGACCTCCATCCCGTTCGTGAGCCGGACGCGGGCGATCTTCCGCAGGGCGGAGTTCGGCTTCTTCGGGGTCATCGTGCGGACGACGGTGCAGACGCCGCGCTTCTGCGGCGCGCCCTTCTCGAGCTCGACGTAGCGGCCCTTGAGGGAATTCCAGGTGCGGCGAAGCGCGGGCGTGTCCACTTTCTTGCCCTGCGGCTTCCGCCCTCGCCGGACCAGCTGCGCGATCGTCGGCACGCTCAGCTCCTCTGAGGCGGGCCCTACGGGGCCCGCACTTCCTTCGCTGTTCTGACTTGCGCGCGCAAAGAAACGCCTTGTCCCCTGTTCGCCTCTGCTGGATGCTCCCCGTCCGGAGTGCCGACCCTCGCGGGTACGTACCCCGAGCGCAGCGCGACCGCACCCACGAACTCGCGGGAGGGCCGATGCGCGAAATGACCCTGGGACCTCGCGGTCCGGCGGGTCACCGCCCGAAAGACAGCCGAAACCAAATGTTAGGGGCCACCACCACCCGCCGTCAACTCATGCCGTCCGGCTCCGCTGCGACCGGAGCCACCGCCTGCTCGAGGCCGGCCTCGGCCTCCTCGGGCTCCTCGTCCTCGTCGTCCTCATCGTCCTCGTCGTCGAGATCCTCGAGCGACAGGTCCTCCACGGGCGGCGGCGCGGCGAGGAGCTCGTCCTCGTCGGCACCGAACATCGCCGCGAGCGCGCGCGCCTTCGGCATCCAGTCGAGCTGCTCGCGGCGGGCGGGCAGGCCCGTCCCGGCCGGGATGAGCTTCCCGATGATCACGTTCTCCTTGAGGCCGATGAGCCGGTCCTTCTGCCCCATCGTCGCCGCCTCGGTGAGCACTCGGGTCGTCTCCTGGAAGGAGGCGGCCGCGAGGAACGAGTAGGTCGAGAGCGACGCCTTCGTCACGCCGAGGAGCACGGTCTGCGCGGTCGCCGGCTCGCCGCCGGCCGCGATCGCCCGGGCGTTGATGTCCTCGAACTCGAAGCGGTCGAAGAGCTCCATCGGCAGCAGCTCGGTGTCGCCGGCCTCCTCGATGCGCACCTTGCGAAGCATCTGGCGGCAGATGATCTCGATGTGCTTGTCGTTGATCGTCACGCCCTGGCTCCGGTACACCCGCTGCACCTCGTTGATGAGGTAGCGCTGGACCGCTTCACGGCCGGAGACCCGCAGGATGTCCTGAGGGTTCGCCGAGCCTTCGGTGAGGAAGTCCCCGGCGGCCACGGTCTGCCCGTTGTCGATCCGGAGCCGCTGGGTGTGCTGGACCTCGTAGACGCGCTCCTCGACCTCGCGCATGGCGATCGTGACCTTGCCGTCGCCGGCGACGTGGACGGTCCCCGCGACCGGCGACGGCATGTCGGTCTTGCCCTTCGCGCGCTTCTCCGGCTTCGCGAGGCTGCCGCCGGCCTCGATGCGGTCACCCTCGGCGACCGCGATGACGTAGCCGGCCGGTGCGCTCACCGGCATCGTGTACTCCTGCATGTTGCGCACGACGATCTTCCGCGAGCCGTCCGGGTCGCGGACGATCTCGGCGATGCCGTCGATCTCGCTGACGATCGCGAGCCCCTTCGGCACGCGTGCCTCGAAGAGCTCCTCGACGCGCGGCAGGCCCATCGTGATGTCGTCGCCGGCGACGCCGCCGGTGTGGAATGTCCGCATCGTGAGCTGGGTGCCCGGCTCGCCGATGGACTGGGCCGCGATGATCCCGACGGCTTCGCCGACCTCGACGAGTTTGCCGGTGGCGAGCGAGCGGCCGTAGCAGGCACGGCAGATGCCGTGCTTGGCGTGGCAGGCGAGCGGCGAGCGGACGCGGACCCGGCGCACGCCCGCGGCGGCGATGGCCCGCGCGACCTCGATCGGGATGTCCTGGCCCTTGCCCACGATCCGGGCACCGGTTGTGGGGTCATCGACGTCCTGTCCGGCCAGCCGGCCGAAGAGCCGGTCGGCGAACGGCACGACGAAGCCGGGCTCGTCGGCCGAGACGAAGACGCCGTCCTCGTCGCCGCAGTCGTCGAGCCGGACGATGACGTCCTGCGCCACGTCGACCAGGCGGCGGGTGAGGTAGCCGGAGTCGGCGGTGCGGATGGCCGTGTCGGCGAGGCCCTTGCGGCCACCGTGGGTCGAGATGAAGTACTCGAGGACGGTGAGGCCCTCGCGGAAGTTCGAGCGGATCGGCAGATCGATGATCCGGCCCTGGGGGTCCGCGATGAGCCCGCGCATGCCGCCGATCTGGCCCATCTGGCGCGGATTCCCGCGGGCGCCGGAGGTGGCCATCATGTAGACGGAGCCGCGCTTGTCGAGCGCGCTCATCATCGACGAGATGACGGCCTCGGTCGTGCTGGTCCAGAAGTCGACCGTCTTCGTGTAGCGCTCCTCCTCGGTGATGAGGCCGCGCGAGAACTGCCGGTCCACCTCGGCGATGCTCTTCTCCGTCTCCGCGAGGAGCGCCGCCTTGTTCGACGGGATCGTCACGTCGTCCACCGAGATGGAGATGCCCGCCTGGGTCGCGGCGCTGAAGCCCACGTTCTTGATGCGGTCCACGACCTCGGCGGTGACCTCGCTCCCGTACCGCTCGAAGACGAGCGTCACGATCTCGCGGATCGCCGAGCGGTCGAGCGTCTTGTTCACGAAGCGGAGCTCCTCGGGGAGCACCGCGTTGAAGAGCACGCGCCCGACGGTCGTCTCGATGACCTCGTGCCCGTGCGGGATCCGCACGGGCGTGTGGAACCGGACGACGCCGAGGTCATAGGCCGACTGCACCTCGGCGAAGTCGCCGAAGAGCCGCGTCTGCTCCGTGCTGCCGGGAGCCGGCGGGAGCGTGAGGTAGTAGCAGCCGAGCACCATGTCCTGACGCGGCGTGACGACCGGCTGGCCGTCGGCCGGCTTCAGGATGTTGCGGGAGGCGAGCATGAGGTTCTTCGCCTCGGCCTGGGCCGCGGCGGAGAGCGGGACGTGGACGGCCATCTGGTCGCCGTCGAAGTCGGCGCCGAAGGCCTCGCAGACGAGCGGGTGGATCTGGATCGCGTTGCCCTCGATGAGCTTCGGCATGAACGCCTGGATGCCGAGGCGGTGAAGCGTGGGGGCGCGGTTGAGGAGCACCGGGTGATCCTTGATGACCTCCTCCAGGACGTCCCAGACCTCCGGGCTCACCTTCTCGACGTATCGCTTCGCGCTCTTGATGTTGTGGGCGAGCCCGCGATCGACGAGCTGGCGCATGACGAACGGCTTGAACAGCTCGAGGGCCATCTTCTTCGGCAGCCCGCACTCGCCGAGCTTGAGGTCGTTGCCGACGACGATGACCGACCGGCCGGAGTAGTCCACCCGCTTGCCGAGGAGGTTCTGCCGGAACCGCCCCTGCTTGCCGCGGAGCATGTCCGACAGGCTCTTGAGCTTGTGGTTGCCGGTGCCCGAGATGGCCCGACCGCGCCGGCCGTTGTCCATCAGGGCGTCGACCGCCTCCTGAAGCATCCGCTTCTCGTTCCGGATGATGATCTCCGGCGCGCCGAGCTCGAGGAGCCGCTTCAGGCGGTTGTTCCGGTTGATGACCCGGCGGTAGAGGTCGTTGAGATCGCTCGTCGCGAACCGCCCGCCGTCGAGCTGCACCATCGGGCGCAGGTCGGGCGGGATGACCGGGAGGATCGTGAGGACCATCCACTCCGGCGACGCGCCCGAGCGGAGGAGCGCCTTGATCAGGCGCAGGCGCTTGATCGACTTCTTGCGGCGCTGCCCGGTCGTCGAGCGCATCTCGCTCTGGAGGTGGAGCGCGAGCTTCTCGAGGTCGAGCTGGCGGATGATCTCGAGGACCGCCTCGGCGCCCATCTGCGCGCGGAAGAAGCGGTACTTGTCCGCGTACATCCGGTAGTCGGCCTCGGTGAGGTTCTGCATCCACTTGATCGACTCGACGTCCTCGCGCTTCGAGCGGGCCTCGTCCTTCACGACCTGGACGTCCGGCTGGATCTCCTGGTAGATGACCGAGCGGTCCTGGTCGGCGCGCGCGCGGAGGTCGGTGATCCGCTTGTCCGCGTCGGTCCGGGTCTGCTCCTCCTCCTTGCGGCCGGTCTTCACGAGGGCGTCGAGCTGCTTCTGGAGGGTCCGCTGGAGCTGCGTGAGCATCGAGCGGGTCACGTTCGCGCCCTTCGCGGCGAGCGTGAGGTCGGCGGGCTTGAAGACGATGTCCTTCGGCGCCGGCTTGCCGAGCGCCTCGTCGAGCTGCTCCTTCACCTTCGCCGCGGCGCTCGTGAGCGCCTCGGTGTCGGTGGCGAGCTGCTCCTCCTGCTGCCGGACGCGCTGCTCGGTGGTCGTGCGGATGCGCATGATCTCGGAGTTGACGCGGCTCTCGATCGCGCCGGTCCGGTCCGAGATCGTCTGCTCGAGCCGGCGGATCTTCGCCTCCGACTCCTCCTCGATCGTCTGGAGCACGCGCTCGCGCTGGTGGTCGTCGATGTGCGTGACGACGTAGAGGGCGAAGTAGAGGATGCGCTCGAGGTTGCGCGGCGAGATGTCCAGCAGGATGCCGAGACGGCTCGGCGTGCCCTTGAAGAACCAGATGTGGGAGACCGGCGAGGCGAGCTGGATGTGGCCCATGCGCTCACGGCGCACCTTCGCCCGCGTCACCTCGACGCCGCACTTGTCGCAGATGATCCCCTTGTAGCGGATCCGCTTGTACTTGCCGCAGTAGCACTCCCAGTCCCGCGTGGGGCCGAAGATGCGCTCGTCGAAGAGCCCATCCTTCTCCGGCCGCAGGGTCCGGTAGTTGATCGTCTCCGGCTTGGTGACCTCGCCGGAGGACCACGAGCGGATCTGGTCGGGCGAAGCGAGCGAGATGCGGAGCGCGTTGAACTCGTTGACTTCCAGCATCGTCCTATTCCCCCGTCTCAAGACCCGAGATGTTGATGCCGAGGTTGGGCTCGGCGAACGCCGCCGAGTCATCGATGAAGTGGATCTGCTCTTCGTTGTCGTTCAGGACCTCCACCGAGAGGCCGAGCGACTGGAGCTCCTTGATGAGGACCTTGAACGATTCCGGCACGCCGGGCGGCTGGATGTCCTCGCCCTTCACGATCGCCTCGTAGGTCTGGACGCGGCCCATGACGTCGTCCGACTTCACCGTCAGGAGCTCCTGGAGGATGTAGGCGGCGCCGTACGCCTCGAGCGCCCAGACCTCCATCTCGCCGAAGCGCTGGCCGCCGAACTGCGCCTTGCCGCCGAGCGGCTGCTGCGTGATGAGCGAGTACGGGCCGGTCGAGCGGGCGTGGATCTTGTCCTCGACGAGGTGGTGCAGCTTCAGCATGTACATCGAGCCGACCGTCACCTCGTTGTCGAAGGGCTTGCCGGTGCGCCCGTCCCGCAGCGTGATCTGGCCGCCCTCGGGCAGCCCCGCCTCGCGGAGGGTCGCCTTGATCACGTCCTCCTTCGCGCCGTCGAACACCGGCGTCGCGATGTGGATGCCGAGCGCGCTCGCGGCCCAGCCGAGATGCGTCTCGAGGATCTGGCCGATGTTCATCCGGCTCGGCACGCCGAGCGGGTTGAGCACGATGTCCACCGGCGTGCCGTCCGGCAGGAAGGGCATGTCCTCCACCGGGAGGATCTTCGCGATGACGCCCTTGTTCCCGTGGCGGCCGGCCATCTTGTCGCCGACGCTGATCTTGCGCTTCTGCGCGATCGCGATCCGGATGAGCTTGTTGACCCCGGGAAGCAGCTCGTCGTTGTTCTCGCGGCTGAACACCGCGACGTCCACGATCTTCCCGTGCTCGCCGGACGGCAGGCGGAGCGAGGTGTCCTTCACCTCGCGCGCCTTCTCGCCGAAGATCGCGCGGAGCAGGCGCTCCTCGGCGGTCAGCTCCGTCTCGCCCTTCGGCGTGATCTTGCCGACGAGGATGTGCTGCGGGCCGACCTCGGCGCCGATGTAGACGATGCCGCTCTCGTCGAGGTCGGCGAGCGCCTCCTCGCCCACGTTCGGGATGTCCCGCGTGATCTCCTCGGGGCCGAGCTTGGTGTCGCGGGCCTCGCACTCGTACTTCTCGATGTGGATCGAGGTGAACTTGTCGGCCTGCACGATCCGGTCGGAGAGGATGATCGCGTCCTCGTAGTTGCCGCCCTCCCAGGACATGAAGGCGACCATGATGTTCTGGCCGAGCGCGAGCTCGCCCTCATCGGTCGAGTAGGAGTCGGCGATGACCGCCCCGGCCGCCACGTGCTGGCCCACCGCGACCATCGGCCGCTGGTTGAAGCAGGTCCCCTGGTTCGTGCGCACGAACTTCTGGAGCTTGTAGCGGGTGGCCTCGCCCCCGTCCTCCTCCATCCAGATCTCGTTCGCCGAGACCGAGCGCACGACGCCCGCCGCGCGGGACACGACGACCTGGCCGGAGTCCTTCGCGGCGCGGTACTCGATGCCGGTGCCGACGATCGGCGCCTCGGGCACGATGACCGGCACGGCCTGCCGCTGCATGTTCGAGCCCATGAGCGCGCGGTTCGCGTCGTCGTGCTCGAGGAACGGGATGAGCGCCGCCGAGACCGAGACGATCTGCTTCGGCGAGACGTCCATGAACTCGGCGGTGAGCGGCGCGGACTCGTGGTACTCCTTGCCGCGGTGCACCTGGACGCGCTCGTCGAGGAAGTAGCCGTCGGGGTCGAGGCGAGCGTTCGCCTGCACCACGGTGGCCAGCTCCTGCTCGTCGGCGGTGAGGTAGACGATCTCGTCCGAGACGTACGGCCTGCCGTCCTTGTCCTTGGCGAGGCGCCGGTACGGGGACTCGATGAACCCGTAGGGGTTCACGCGGCCGTAGGTCGCGAGCGAGCCGATCAGTCCGATGTTCGGGCCTTCCGGCGTCTCGATCGGGCAGATCCGCCCGTAGTGGCTGAAGTGCACGTCGCGGACGTCGAAGCCCGCGCGCTCGCGGGACAGCCCGCCCGGGCCGAGGGCCGAGAGCCGGCGCTTGTGGGTGAGCTCGTCGAGCGGGTTGGTCTGCTGCATGAACTGGGAGAGCTGGCTGCCGCCGAAGAACTCCTTGATCGAGGCGACGACCGGCCGGACGTTGATGAGCTCCTTCGGCGTCGCCTTCTCCGGCTCGACGATCGACATGCGCTCGCGGACGACGCGCTCCATCCGGAGCAGTCCCACGCGGAACTGGCCCTGGATGAGCTCGCCGACGGCGCGCACCCGGCGGTTGCCGAGGTGGTCGATGTCGTCCGGGCCGCCCTTCCCGTTGTTCAGCTCGACGATCCGCGCGACGATCTTCACGAGATCCTCGTTCGTGAGCGTGCGCTGCGACATCTCGAGCTCGAGCCCGAGCTTCCGGTTCAGCTTGTAGCGGCCGACCTTCGCGAGGTCGTAGCGCCGGAAGTTGAAGAAGAGTGACTGGACCAGGTTGCGGGCGTTGTCGATCGTCGGCGGGTCGCCCGGGCGGAGCCGCTTGTAGACCTCGACCAGGCCCTCGTTCGTGTTGGTGGCGGGGTCCTTGTCGAGCGTCGATCGGATGTACTGGTGCTCCGGATCGGTGTCGATCGCCTTGAACAGGTCGGCGACCTCCTCGGTCGAGGAGTAGCCGATCGCCCGGAGGAGCGTCGTGACCGTGAGCTTGCGCTTGCGGTCCACCTTCACCGAGATGACGTCCTTGTTCGAGGTCTCGAACTCGAGCCAGGCGCCACGGTTGGGGATGAGCTTCCCGTAGAAGAGCCTGCGGCCGGTCGTCGGGTCCTCGACCGCGGTGAAGTAGACGCCCGGCGAGCGGACGAGCTGGCTCACGACGACACGCTCGGCGCCGTTGATGACGAAGGTCCCCTTGTCGGTCATCCACGGGAAGTCGCCCAGGAAGACGTCCTGCTCGGTGACCTCACCGGTCTCCTTGTTCACGAGCTCGACGCGCGCCCAGAGCGGCTTGCTGAAGGTGAGGTCCTTCGTCCGGCAATCCTCTTCCGAGTACTTCGGCTCGCGGAACTCGCTCGAGATGAACCGGAGGTCGAGGTTCTTGCCGGTGAAGTCCTGGATCGGCGAGATCTCGGCGAAGAGCTCCTGGAGCCCCTCCTCGCAGAACCACTTGAACGAGTCGAGCTGGGTCTGGATGAGGTTCGGGAGCGGCAGCACCTCGGGGAGCGAGGAGTAGTAGCGGCGCAGGCGCGGAGATTCGTCGGGGCGGGCGAGCGTCATCGCCATGAGAGGTGGGACCTCCTCAGTTGAGCGGGCGGGGTGGCACGGGGCAGCACCTCACGCGGGACCAGGTGTGGTGCAAGGCGAACATCGTAGACGTGGCGTCCCTCACGGTCAAGTTCGGGAACGGTGAAGTTTCAGAGGGGGACCGACCCCTGTCAAGGGTCGATTTCCGGACACCCCGCGTGGGTCAACGCCCCGCAGGTCGCGTATCGTCAGACGGCGATGGCCACCCCGCCGCCGGAGGAGCCGGCGCCGCGCTCCGCGCGCGCTCGGCCGCGCGGCGGCCGAGCCAGGCGGCCTGGCGGCGAGGGCCTGGTGAGCCGCCGGACCGTGCTCGCGGCGGCCGCGGCCGGCGGCGGCGGAGTCGCCGCGGCCCGGCTCCTGGGGCTCCACCGCGCCGTCGAAGGCGAGCCCGGACGCAGCCCGGCCGCCCCGGCCGCGAGCCGCCCGGGGCTCGACTGGGTCTCCCCGCTCGGCGCCAAGGGCGAGGCCGCCCGGGCGGAGGAAGCGCGGATCGCGCACCTCCTGCGCCGGACGACCTTCGGCGCGAGCACGGCGGAGCTGGACCGCGCCATCACGGACGGCTTTGAGCGGACCGTCGAGCGCCAGATCGACACGCCGGCGGCCCCCCCGCCGCCGCTCCCCGGCGCCGAGACGGCCACCAACTCCAGCCGGCTCCCGATCGACAGGCTCCAGATCTGGTGGCTCGACCACATGCTCGCGTCGCCGACGCCGTTCGCCGAGAAGATGACGCTCTTCTGGCACGGCCACTTCACCTCGGAGTACCGCAAGGTCGAGCTGGGCTCCCCCTTCATGTACTGGCAGAACCTCACCTGGCGGAAGATGGCCCTCGGCGACCTGCGCTCCATGCTCACGCAGGTGACGACGGACCCGGCGATGCTCCGCTACCTCGATCTCTCGCAATCCACCGGCCGCGCCCCCAACGAGAACTACGCGCGCGAGCTCATGGAGCTCTTCACGATGGGCCCCGAGGCGTACGGCGAGGACGACGTCCGGGCCGCGGCGAAGGCGCTCGCCGGCTGGCGGGAGCCGCGCACCCCCGAGATGATCGACGACCAGATCGAGCAGCAGATCAAGCGGACCGGGAAGGCGCCGGCGACGCGGCCGCAGCCGGACCTGGTGAAGACGGGCGTCTTCGACAGGAGCCGCGCCTTCACGGGCGGCGGGACGCTCTTCCTCGGCGGGGTGAGGGTGTGGGACACCGGATCGGTCATCGACCGGATCCTCGAGCAGGACGAGACGGCGCCCTTCTTCGCGCGGAGGGCGCTCTCGGCGTTCGTCTCCACTGCCCCGGCGGACGAGACGGTGCGGCGCCTGGCCGACGGCTTCCGGAAGACCGGCTACGACGTCCGGGAGCTCATGCGCAGCGTCCTCCTCGCGCCGGAGTTCAGCGCGCCGGCGGCCTACCGCGCCCTCGTGAAGAGCCCGACCGAGTTCATGCTGCACGCCCTCAAGGCGCTCCAGGCGCCCAGCCTCACCCGCCTCGTCCAGCAGAGCGGCTTCGGCATGGGCCAGAGCCTGTTCGATCCGCCGAGCGTGGGCGGCTGGGGCGACCACGAGTTCTGGGTGACCTCGAACGACCTCCTCGCGCGCGCGAACTTCGTGACGGCGGCGCTCGGCCAGGTGCGCAGGCTCCCGCCGTCCGACGACGCGCACCGGCTCTACCTCGACGCGGTCCTCTCGCCCGGCACGCTCGACACCCTGAACGCTGCCCGCGACGAGAAGGCGCGCTGGACGCTCATCCTGGTCTCGCCGGAGTTCCAGCTGAAATGAAGGAGGTCTCGCGGCGCGACTTCCTGCGCGCCGGGCTCGTCTTCGGCGCCGGGGCGGCCGGCCTCGCTGCCGGCTACGCCGCGGTCCCCGACGTCCTCGCGAAGGCGGTGTACGCGGGCAAGAAGGACGGCGTGCAGAACGACCGCGTCCTCGTGCTCGTCCAGCTCGCCGGCGGGAACGACGGCCTCCAGACCGTCATCCCTCTGCACGACGCGAGGTACCGGGACCTCCGGCCGCAGCTCGGCGCGGCGGTCAAGGACGCGCTCCCGCTCACCAAGGACGTCGGCTTCAACAAGGCGATGCCGGGCCTCAAGGCGCTCTGGGACCGCGGCAAGGTGGCGGTCGTCCAGAACGTCGGCTACCCGAAGCCGTCCTTCTCCCACTTCGAAGCCATCCGCGTCTGGGAGACCGGAGACCCGACCCGGCGGGCCGAGGACGGCTGGCTCGGGAAGACGATCGAGAAGAACTACGACTCGGCCGGGCACCCGCTGGTCGGCTGCGCCTGCGGCGCGACCGGGCTCCCGGGCGCGCTCCGCGACCTCCACACGACGCTCACGGTCGTGAACAGCCGGCAGTCCTTCAGGTTCCAGGGCGGCGACGAGATGGAGAAGGCGCTCGGCGCGCTCTACACCTCGACGCCCGGGATGTACGGCGCGCTCTTCGATTCGTCGGTCGCGACCGCCCGCGACACGGTCGCGCAGCTCAAGGCTGCGGCGTCGAAGTACCAAGCGAAGGCCGCGTACAGCGACCGGCGGGTCCCCCTCGTCTACTCGACCCGCAACCAGCTCGCGGGCGCGCTCCAGCTCGCCGCGGAGCTCGTCGTCGCGGGGACCGGCGCGAAGATCATCCACGTCACGCTCGGCGGCTTCGACACGCACTACGTCGAGGCGCTGCGGCACGCCGACCTGATGGCCTACGTGGACGACGCGATCGCGACCTTCCACGCCGACATCAGCGCGAACGGCATGGCCGACCGGGTCCTCGTCGCCACCTGGTCCGAGTTCGGCCGCCGCCCGCAAGAGAACGCCAGCGCGGGCACCGACCACGGCACCGCGGCGCCGGTCATCCTCGTCGGCGACACGGTGCAGGGCGGCCTCTACGGCGACCTGCCAGACCTCGGGGACCTCGACGCGCAGGGCCACCTGCGCCACTCCGTGGACTTCCGCGCGGTCTACCAGGAGATCCTCGAATCGCACCTGGGCGTCGACGCGCGCGAGGTGCTGAACGAACGCTTCGAGCGGCTCACCTTCGTGGCCGATCCCGCGCTCGCCGGCATCCCAAGCTCGAAGCGGCCGTAGCGAGGTGGCCGGCGACCTGACGCTCCGCCTGGGCGCCGTCGCGCTCGCGCTGGCCTCGTTCGCGGGAGCCGCGGGCTTCGTCGCGGGGAACCTGAAGAACCCGGCGGCGCCGCTCCAGCCGCCGGTCGCCCGGCCCGTGGCGACGCCGAGCGCCGGCCCCACCGGTCGCCTGCGCGTCGCGCCGGCCGTTCGGGCGACCGAGCTCCCGGCGATCACCATCACGCACGTCTCCTGATGGACGAGCTCCGCTTCGCCGCGCTCGGCGGGGACTGCGAGCTCTTCGCGGTGGACGCGGGGCCGGGGCGCCTGCGCGAGGCCGAAACCTGGATCCACCGGATGCACGACCGGCTCACCCGCTTCGACGCCGCGAGCGAGCTCTCGCGGCTCAACGCCGCGGCCGGGCGCTGGGAGCCGGTGTCGGCGGAGCTCGAAGCCCTGCTCCGCCGCGCGCTGGCGGCCTGGGAGGAGTCCGGCGGTCTCGTGCACGTCGCCGTGCTCCCCGCGCTGGTGGCGGCGGGCTACGGCGGCGACTTCGACCTCGGCCCCACGCCGGTCGCCG
>Ga0080064_1001081_pt2 | contig 25685 bp, 22 predicted proteins | sample Subgrocontami54m_FD_69260 | JGI IMG/M metagenome (GOLD analysis project Ga0080064, IMG submission 69260) | Subsurface groundwater microbial communities from S. Glens Falls, New York, USA - GMW46 contaminated, 5.4 m (SPADES assembly) (version 2) ...
GCGCGAGTTCCGCCCCGATTTCCGGTTGCTAATTTATCCCGCCGATCCGCAGGCCGTCAAGAACTCTTCACGAGAGAATGGCCTTGACGTGGTGAGTCACTCCCTCATAGGATGCCGCTGCCAGGAGGAGCCCGGCCAAACCGGCCTCCTGCCACACCTTTCGGCACTCCGGAGTTTATCCCGCATTGTGCGGGACCACTCACCTGCTTGAGGATGGCTACGACCTGTCTGCCGTGCCGGGCACGGCACAGGCAGGCATCCGGACGGTTCAGGAACTCCTGGGTCGCAGGGATGTGGGCACGACGATGATTTACACGCACGTTCTGAACCGGGGGCCTGCAGTCGTCCGCAGTTCAGCAGACCGGCTAGCGAGCTTGCACACCCCTCCGCCACCACCGCCCGCAGGCAGCCGGGCGGTCGAAATAGACAGGTCTGTCTACTTCTAGTTAGGCATCAGGAGAACCATGGCCCAGAATCCCCAAAAGTCAAATGCGTTACGGAGAATTGAACGGGCTCTGACGGGTTCTCCGGCTGCTGAAACTGTCCTCAACATCTTCAAGGCGGTCTTGTCCAGTGCACCGTTTACTGGCGGCATCAGCTCACTTATCACCGATTACATTCCTTCATCGCGATTTCGACGGTTGGAAGATTTCGCTGAACATGTCGCCAACGACCTGAAGTGTGTTGCCGAGAAGGTCGACGCCGGCTATCTAAATACGGATGAATTCGCGTTCATTTTCGAGCGCGCATTTCGCGGTGCAGCGGAGAATTACCAACGAGAGAAACTTGATGCCTTCCGGGGCATTCTCGTAAACGCGGCGATTCGGACCGACGTGAGGCAGGAGGAGAAGGAGTACTTCCTCGTATTGGCCAACAATCTCTCCGTTCTGCACCTCAGGATTCTTCGGTTCATGGCCGAGCCGAAGGCCTACTTGTACGACTTGCAGATTGACGAGCGCAATATCCGTGGGGGCATCACCGACATGTTCGGGCAGGTCATTCCTGGCGTCGATCCGAAAATCATTGAGTCCGCTTTCGGTGATCTGTACCAGCTTGGGTTGATCACTACTGACAAGAACATTTTTCATACGATGACGTCCGCCCAAGGCATGCAACTCCTTGGCGACCGCGCGGCTCCCTTGGGGCGGAGGTTTGTCGAATTCTGCAGAAGTCCAGCTTCAGTTGGCTGATGCCTAACACGGTTTGCAGCCGACGGCGGCAGGCGAGACAATATGCCGCCGCGGCTGAAACCTGGCCGTTAGCCCGCAACACTCAAACAAGAGGGGCAATATGCGCTGCAAGCAAGGGCACAGCCACCCGCCGATGAAGATTGTGGCGGCGACAGGCAACCGCTCGAGACCGCACGGCCCTCGTCCATTTCATTGTCCAGAATGCCCGTATGTGACGGCGGCGAATGTGCGGCAGCCGAACTGGGTTCCGTACGATAGTCCGGCGGCCGCCGTCGGCATGGGGCATCGTGGGCCCTGCGAAGTCTGCTTTTGACCGAAGCATGGAGCGGCCTGACGTCCGCATGCAGCTCGGCGGCCCGCCGCAACCACGGTACGACTTCACCCGGCCGCGATTGACATGGAGCCGTTAGGCGAATGAGGTTTCTGAGCAACATTGCTGTCAACCTTCGTGCGATTGAGCCAGCCGCTGTGCTGGTCACCTAGATCGCATGCATCACGCTGCTCGGCCTCTTCGGCTCGGGCCCTCTTGCCAAGACAGCGATCGGCGTCCTCAGTGTTCTCGGCGGTGCGCTCGTCGCCGCGCTCGGATCTAAGGTGTACAAGTGGAAGTGGCGGTTGGTCTCGGTCTAACCTCGCAGTGCACCGGACACTGAGCTGGAAAGCCGCGCGGCTCATTCGTAACGTTATGCGCGTGAATCAGAACGGGGGCCCGGATAGTTGCCTGATACCCTGAGGTTTGAGTGGGATCCGCGGAAGGCGGCCGCCAATCGTGCCACGCACAAAGTCTCCTTCGAGGAGGCAGTGACCGCGTTCCGCGATCCACTCGGCCGCATCACCGACGACCCACGTCACGCGGCGGACGAGGACCGCTACGTGTTGCTCGGGCTGTCCGAGCGACAACGGCTCCTCGCAGTGATGTTCACCGAACGTGGTGAAGCGATCCGCCTAGTCAGCGCACGGAAGGCCACACGCCGTGAACGGAGAGACCATGAAGAGAGCAAAAGCTAGAGAGGCGACGCCGCGTGAGGTTGGGGTCGACGAGATCCTTCCTGAGTACGACTTCAGCCGAGCTCGGCCAAACAAGTACGCGTCCCGCTATGCGAAGGGTGGCGTCGTAATAACGCTCGACCCTGACGTTGCTGCCGTGTTCCCCGGGGCAACAGAAGCGAACGAGGCCTTGCGCGCACTCGCAGGCCTCATCCGGCGGCATCAGCCACGTAGGCCGCCGTCACGGCGGAGCGCATAACCGCGCGCTTCAGCAGACCGAGGGCTCGCGTTGCTCACCGCTTGGCTGCTGAGCGCGGGCGTTAGCCCGACAGTGCCAAGCGAGAAAGCCAAGCATGAAAGCGACTTCATGATCGCGGACAACGCTCAGCCAGTTCTCAACGTGACGTACAGGTTCGCCGGTTCCGACGAGAAGGGCCTGGATCGGGCGCTCCGGGCTCTCCAGGCGGTAGCACCTGGCGATCGTCAAGCATGGGGCAATCGCGCAAGCGCTACCGACCTTCTTACCTTTCTCGAGGTCGCTCTAGGTCTTAGCTTTACCCTCGCTGTGAAGCCGGCGCTCACGAAGTACTTCGAAGGCTTGCTGGATACAGAATCCCTGAAGGCCCTCGGTGCGGAACACCGTCTGGCCGTTGAGAACTGGCTGGGTCGTCTCCGGGCCGAGCTGACACTCCTGGCAACACAAGCTCACGATCTGATCGCCGGGGGGCTCAAACGACTGTGGGGGGACAAGGAGGAAGCCCTTGCTTTTGTGGCTTTCCTTGGCTCAGCTGAGTGCTATATCGTACTCAACGATGCTCGCATGTCTGAAGCCCTAGTTCGGGATCTCCCATGCGCCTTTAAGCAACTGTTGGGTCTTGTCGCCCGCGACGGTCTCCCTGATGATGCGCATGTCCTCCAGCTGTACTTCGACCGGTCTGCGACTCGCTGGAAATACTTGTTTGCCCCAACCGCCCATGGATTCGGTAACTACATCGACCGCTACATCGAACTCGATAGCGGGCGCGTATACCACATCAAGTCCAACGGTGAGTTCCGACGGCTTTTCGACCCCACTCCTGACGATCAACTCAAGTTTCTTGTCAACCCGTTCCGTGATGTAATGCGGGACGTTGTTGACTCAGTGGACTCTTCCTGATCCGCTCCACTCCCTCCAGACAGGAGGCCGAGACCGACCATGCCTCGACAAGCGCGACTCGATGCCCCGGGCACGGTGCACCACGTCATCCTCCGGGGGCTGGAACGCGGGCAGATCGTGGCCGATGCCCAGGACCGCGCGGCGTTCGTGGCGCGCTTGGGCGCCCTCGCCGCGGCCACCGGGACGACGCTCTACGCCTGGGCCCTCCTCCCGAACCACGCCCACCTGCTGCTCCGAAGTGGACCCCAGGGGCTCCCGCAGTTCATGCGCCGGGTGCTCACGGGCTATGCCCTCGGGTACAACCGCCGACACAAGCGGGCGGGGCACCTCTTCCAGAACCGGTACAAATCCATCGTCGTGGAGGAGGACACGTACTTTCGGGAACTGGTCCGGTGCATCCACCTCAATCCCCTGCGGGCGCGGCTCGTCCCGGATCTGCCCCACTTGGACCGATACCCCTGGTGTGGCCATGCCGGGATTCTGGGGCGTAAGCGCCACCCGTGGCAGGATCGGGCCTACGTGCTCTCGTGGTTCGGGCGGACCGCGCGCGGCGCGCTCCGGGCCTATCGCGCCTTCCTCCGGGAGGGGCTCCCGCAGGGCCGCCGCCCCGAGCTGGTGGGCGGGGGGCTGGTCCGCTCCCTGGGCGGCTGGGCCGAGGTCCGGGCCATCCGCCAGCGGGCGACCCGCGTCCTCGCCGACGAGCGCATCTTGGGCACGGGCCCGTTCGTGGACCGGATGCTGGCCGCGGGCGATGCGCGGCAGCAGACGCAGCGAGCCCGGGGACAACGACTCCGCGAAGCCCAAGCGCTCATTCGCCGCCACTGCCGGCAGGCCCAGCTCGGGCTGGAGGAGCTCCGGCTGGGAAGCCGGCGGCGGCGGATCGCGGCCATGCGGGCGCACTTGGCAGTCCACCTCGTGACCCAGCTCGGGCTCTCCCTCGCCGACACGGCACGGCAACTCGGGGTTTCCACGTCGGGGATTGCGAAAGCGGTCGCGCGAGCCGAGCGATCACAAGTCCACTGAGTCAACAACGTCCCCAGATTCCTACGGGAGCCAAAACATGAGACCTCCCAAATCCCAATCACGGTTTACCCGTTTTGCAAAATGGACGGCCCGGATGACCGGCCAACCAGCCGCCTTTGTGGTCGCGGTCGCCGTTATCGTCGCCTGGGTATGCACCGGTCCATTATTCGGGTTTAGTGATACTTGGCAACTGGTGATCAACACCGGCACAACGATTGTCACTTTCCTGATGGTGTTCCTGATCCAGAACACTCAGAACCGGGATTCCGAAGCGATCCAGATAAAATTAGATGAGTTGATCCGCGCCATTGCCGGGGCTCACAATGCGCTTTTGGACCTAGAAGAATTGGAAGAGAAGGACCTCGACCGCATCCGTGCCAGTTACGAGAGATTAGCCGAACGAGCCAGAGCGGATTTACGGAGAGGAATAGTAGATACGGATATCCCCGAAGTAGGAACGGGAGGCACAACCTAACGCCCGCTCGCACCCGACCGCGCTGCGCGCGGCGCTAACGCGCCGTGCTCGCGTCCCCTCGCTCGCTGGCACTCGCTCGGCGGCGGGTGAAGCGCCCCGTTAGACTGCGACGCAAGGGTTGATGTGTTGACTTGGGGGATCGCCGGGAACATCCGGACGGCGTCAGAGGAGAGAACTTGCAGGGAAAGACGTTCCGATTTCCTTCACCTCGTTCCGGGAGGCGAATGATTTTGCCCGACCGAAAACTCGCCGTCAGGGCAGGGTCGTTGATCCCATCAGGTACCTGTCAATGCCTCTGGCCGCCTGGCGGCCCTCGGCGATGGCCCACACGATCAGGGACTGCCCGCGCTGCATATCCCCCGCCGTGAAGACGCCCGACACGCTGGTCATCCAGGTCTCGTCCCGCCAGACGTTGCCGCGCTCCGTCAACTTCACGCCGAGTTGGTCGAGCATCCCGCTCCGCTCCGGACCCAGGAACCCCATGGCCAGCAGGACAAGATCCACCTCCATCTCGTACTCCGTGCCGGGAACCTCCCGCATGCTCTGCCGGCCGTTGCCGTCAGAGACGAATTCCACCCGCACCGCGTGCAGCCGCTCCACCTGGCCGTTGCTGCCCGAGAACCGTGTCGTGGAGATGCAGTAGTCGCGAATCCCTCCCTCTTCGTGCGCCGCCGACGTCCGGAAGATGTTCGGCCAGAGGGGCCAGGGGTTGTCCGGCGCCCGGGCGTCAGGCGGGCGGGGGAGCAGCTCGAACTGGTGCACCGAGATGGCCCCCTGCCGGTGCACGGTGCCCAGGCAGTCGGCGCCCGTGTCGCCCCCGCCGATGATCACCACCCGCTTTCCCTTGGCAGTGATGAACTCCCCTTCCGGAATCTGGTCCTCCTCGCAGCGCCTGTTCTGGAGCGGCAGATACTCCATGGCGAAGTGGATCCCCCGGAGTTCTCGCCCGGGAACCTTGAGATCGCGGGATAGGGTGGCGCCGCCCGCCAGCAGGATGGCGTCGAACTCGCCCCGGAGGATCTCTACGGGGACGTTCACCCCGACGTTCGCGTTGACCCGGAAGGTGATCCCCTCCTTGCGAAGAATCTCCAGGCGCCGGTCCAGGATCCGCTTCTCCATCTTGAACTCGGGGATCCCGTACCGGAGGAGGCCGCCGATCCGATCGGCTCGCTCGAGGACCGTGACCCAGTGGCCCGCGCGATTCAACTGCTGCGCGGCCGCCAGCCCGGCGGGACCGGACCCGACGATCGCCACCTTCTTCCCGGTCCGGCTGAGCGGCGGCTCGGGCGTGATCCACCCCGCCTCGAAGGCGTGGTCGATGATGGCCAGCTCGATGGCCTTGATCGTTACCGGGTCGTCGTTGATCTCCAGGACGCAGGAGCCTTCGCACGGGGCGGGGCACAGCGTTCCGGTGAATTCCGGGAAATTGTTCGTCGCGTGGAGCCGGTCGATGGCCTCCCGCCAGCGGTCCCGGTACACCAGTTCATTCCAATCGGGGATGATATTCCCCAGGGGGCAGCCCTGGTGACAGAAGGGAACGCCGCAGTCCATGCACCGGGCGCCCTGCTGCTGGAGGGTCGCCGCCGGCCAGGGAAGCATGACTTGCGTCCAGTCCCGGATCCGCTCCTCTACCGGCCGGTAGGGCTGCTTTGCCCGCGTGAACTCGAGGAAGCCGGTGGGCTTACCCATGGGCCCCCTCCATGACCGCCCGCTCCCAGGGGATGCCCTCCACCTCCGCGCGTTTCATCGCGGTGAGGGCCCGCTTGTAATCCCGCGGCATCACCTTCACGAACTTGGGGAGCATGCGATCCCAGTTGGCCAAGACCTTCCTGGCCCTGGTGCTCTGGGTGTACTCCGCGTGCTTCCGAATGAGATCCCGGACCACCTCCCGATCTTCCGTCGCCTCGAGGGGTTCGAGGTCCACCATCCCCTTGTTGCACCGCCGCTCGAAGTCGCCTTCCTCGTCCAGGACGTAGGCGATGCCCCCGCTCATGCCCGCAGCAAAGTTGCGCCCCGTCCGCCCCAGGATCACCACGCGGCCGCCAGTCATGTACTCGCAGCCGTGGTCGCCGATCCCCTCCACCACGGCGAGGGCGCCGCTGTTTCGCACCGCGAAGCGTTCCCCGGCGACGCCGCGGAAGTAGGCCTCGCCGGAGGTGGCGCCGTAGAGCACCACGTTGCCTACCAGGATGTTTTCCTCAGGAACGAAGGTTGCCTCGCGCGGCGGGTAGACGATGATTTTTCCCCCCGAGAGACCCTTCCCCAGGTAGTCGTTGGCGTCGCCCTCCAAGATCAGGGTGATTCCCTTGGGGATGAAGGCGCCGAAGCTCTGCCCCGCCGACCCGGTGAAGTGGATGTGGATGGTGTCCTCCGGCAGCCCGTCCCCCCCGTACCGCGACGTCACCTCGTAACCCAGGATCGTCCCGACCGTCCGGTTGACGTTCCGGATGGGCAGGCGCAGGTGCACCGGTTCGCGCCGTTCCAGGGCGGCGCGGCAGAGCGGGACGATAGTGGTCATGTCGAGGGATTTCTCGAGGCCGTGTTCCTGCTCCCGCACCTTGCGGATGGCCACCTCGGGGCCGACCTCGGGCCGGTACAGGATCGAGGAGTAATCGAGCCCATGGGCCTTCCAGTGGTCCAGCGCCCGCTTGACGTCGAGCCGATCCACCTGCCCGATCATCTCGTCCATGGTCCGGAAGCCAAGTTTGGCCATGTACTCCCGGACCTCCTCGGCGATGAACCGGAAGAAGTTCTCGACGAACTCCGGCTTGCCGGTGAACCGCTTCCGCAGCTCGGGATCCTGGGTCGCGACGCCCACCGGGCACGTATTCAGATGGCAGACCCGCATCATGACGCAGCCCATGACCACCAGGGGGGCCGTGGCGAACCCGCACTCCTCGGCCCCCAGGAGGGCCCCGATGACCACGTCCCGGCCGGTCTTCATCTGGCCGTCCACCTGGACCGTGATCCGATCGCGGAGCTTGTTCATCACGAGGACCTGCTGGGTCTCGGCCAGCCCGAGTTCCCACGGAAGGCCGGCATGCTTGATGCTGCTCAGAGGCGACGCGCCGGTGCCGCCGTCGTGGCCGGAGATCAGGACCACGTCCGAGAAAGCCTTCGCCACGCCCGCGGCAACGGTCCCTACCCCCACCTCGGCAACCAGTTTGACGTGAATTCGAGCCTTCGGGTTACTGTTCTTCAGGTCGTGAATGAGCTGTTTTAGATCCTCGATCGAGTAGATATCGTGGTGCGGAGGCGGTGAGATCAGCCCCACACCCGGGGTTGAATACCGGACCTTGGCGATCCAGGGATAGACCTTCTGGCCGGGAAGCTGGCCGCCTTCGCCCGGCTTGGATCCCTGGGCCATCTTGATCTGAAGGTCCGTGGCATTGACCAGGTACTCGCTGGTGACGCCGAAGCGTCCCGACGCCACTTGCTTCACCGCACTGCGGCGCCAGTCGCCGTTGGGATCCCGCTTGTAGCGAGCCGAATCCTCGCCCCCTTCTCCGGTGTTGGACCGGGCGCCCAGCCGGTTCATGGCGATGGCCAGCGTCTCGTGAGCCTCTTGGCTGATCGAGCCGTAGGACATGGCGCCGGTGGCGAAACGCTTGACGATCGATTCGACCGGCTCGACCTCCTCCAGCGGAATCGGCTGCTCGGCGAACTTGAACTCGAAGAGCCCCCGGAGGGTGCACAGGTTCTCGCTCTGGTCGTCCACCAGGCGCGTGTACTCCTTGAAGATCGTGTACTGGCCGCTCCGGGTGGCGTGCTGGAGCTTGAAGACCGTGTCCGGATTGAAAAGGTGGTACTCCCCATCGCGCCGCCACTGGTACTCACCGCCCCACGGGAGGTCGGGCTTCGCCACCAGGCGGTCGGGGAAGGCCGACCGGTGGCGCCGGATCGCCTCCTCGGCGATCACCTCCAGGCCCACACCGCCGATCCGCGACGCCGTCCAGGTGAAGTACTGCTCCACGAATTCGCGGCTGAGGCCCACCGCCTCGAAGATCTGGGCGCCGCAGTAGCTCTGGATCGTGGAGATCCCCATCTTGGAGATGACCTTGAGGATCCCCTTGTTCAGCGCCTTGATGTAGTTCTTAACCGCCTTCTTGTGGTCCAGGCCCGGCACGATCCCCTGGCGGATCAAGTCGTCCAGGGTCTCGAAGGCCAGGTAGGGATTGACGGCGCCCGCCCCGTAGCCCAGGAGCAGCGCGCAGTGGTGGACCTCCCGCGCGTCCCCGGACTCGATCACCAGTCCGACCTTGGTGCGGGTCCCTTCCCGGATCAGGTGGTGGTGCACGCCGGCCGTGGCCAGCAGGCTCGGGATCGGCGCGCGCTCCAGGTCCACCCCCCGGTCGGACAGGATCAGGATATTGTAGCCGCGCTCGATGGCCTGGCTGGCCCTGCGACACAGCTCCTCCAAGGCCCGCGCCAGGCCCGCCCCGCCGTCGGCCACCGGGAACAGCATCGACAGCGTCACGGACCGGAACCCGTGGGCGGTGACGTGGCGCAGTTTGGCCACCTCGTGGTTGTCCAGGATGGGGAACCTGATCTTGATCTGGTGGCAGCTCTCCGGCTCCGGCTTCAACAGGTTTCGTTCCGGGCCGATGGTGCTCTCCATGGAGGTCACCAGCTCCTCCCGGATGGCGTCCAGCGGCGGATTGGTCACCTGGGCGAAGAGCTGCTTGAAATAGTCGGAGAGGAGGCGGGGGCGGTTGGACAGGACCGCCAGCGAGGTGTCGGTCCCCATGGAGCCCACCGGCTCCTCCCCCTTGATGGCCATGGGGGCCAGCAGGATGCGCAGGTCCTCATGCGTATAGCCGAAGACCTGCTGCCGCTGGAGCACCGTGGCGTGGTCCGGCTCGTGGACGTGGGGGGGCTCGGGCAGTTCCTCCAGCGCGACCAGGTGCTGCTTCAGCCACTCCGGATAGGCATGCAGGGTGGCATAGGCGTGCTTCAGCTCCGCGTCGTCGATGATCCGGCCCTGGGCCGTGTCCACCAGGAAGATTCGTCCGGGATGGAGGCGCTCCTTGAGGAGGATGTTCTCCGGCGGGATATCCAGCACCCCCACCTCCGAGGCCATGATGACCAGATCGTCCTTGGTGACGTAGTACCGGGAGGGCCGAAGGCCGTTGCGATCCAGGACGGCGCCGATCACCGTGCCGTCGGTGAAGGCGATGGACGCCGGGCCGTCCCACGGCTCCATCAGGCAGGAGTGGAATTCGTAGAAGGCCCGCCGCTCCGGGCTCATGCTCTCGTGGCCGCTCCAGGCCTCCGGGATCATCATGAGGATCGCGTGGGGCAGCGGCCGCCCGGCCATGACCAGGAACTCCAGCACGTTGTCGAAGATCGCGGAATCGCTCCCCCCCTCCAGCACGATGGGGAGGATCTTCTTGAGGTCGGGGAGCAGGTCCGATCCACACAGCGCCTCGCGCGCGTGCATCCAGTTGATATTCCCGCGGAGTGTGTTGATCTCCCCGTTGTGGGCCAGGTACCGGTAGGGGTGCGCCAGCGGCCACGAGGGGAAGGTGTTCGTCGAAAACCGCTGGTGGACGAGCGCCAGCGCCGATTCCACGGCCGGGTCCACCACGTCGGGGAACATGGTCTCGATCTGATCCGCCGAGAGCATCCCTTTGTAGATGAGCGTGTTGGAGGACAGGCTGGGCACGTAGAAGAGCTTCCGCCCGGGCATGTCCGAGCCGTAGATGGCGTGCTCCACCCGCTTCCGGATCACATAGAGCTTCCGCTCGAACGATGGATCGTCGAGGATTGCCGCGTCCCGTCCGATGAAGATCTGCTTGACAATGGGTTCGACGGCCCTGGCGCTGGGTCCCACCGGTGAGTCGTCCGTGGGAACGTCCCGCCATCCGAGGAGCGCCTGGCCCTCTTCCCGGATGATCTCCTCGAAGATCGCCTGGCACCGGGCCGCCTGGGACGGGTCGGTGGGAAGGAAAACGAGGCCCGCGCCGTACCACCGGGGGGCCGGCAGGGTGATGCCGAGCGTGCCGCACTCGCGGGCCAGGAAGGCATGGGGCAACTGGATGAGGATACCCGCCCCGTCTCCCGTGTTGACCTCGCACCCGCATGCGCCGCGATGCAGCAGGTTCTTGAGGACGCTGAGCGCCTGGGTGACGATCCGGTGGGACTTTCGCCCCTTGATGTCCACCACAAACCCGACCCCGCAACTGTCGTGCTCGAATTGGGGATCGTACAGGCCCTGCCTCGCAGGCATTCCCGGATTCACTGACGCCCCTTCCCAGTCTGTCACGCTGATCTCCTCGCGCTCCCCTGTCGTCGCCCGGTCCCCGGCGCTGCTCGGGCGGGTCTGAATCGGTCGTCCGCGAGACGCATTCAGCCGTCTCGCACCACCGGTCCCGTCCCGCGGACGCAGCCCGTCGCGCGATCTTGTGGCCGCCGGTTCGCCTCTGCGACAGCCCTGACGATTCCGGGCTGGCGTCCTTTGCGAAGTCGCCGCAGACTACCCCAGTGTCAAGCATAAGTCACGCGAAAATTAAAATATACTTTGCATTAAAATATCTTATGTTGTAAAGTCCCGGCTATGACCCTGGAGATCCTGAAGCTTTACTGCGACATCGTCCGGCTACGCAGCTTCTCGCTGGGCGCAGCCGCCAACCAGATCTCCCAGTCCGCCGCCAGCCAGGCCATCCAACAGCTCGAGGTGGAACTCGACGTCCTCCTCATTGACCGGAGCAAGCGACCCTTCATGGTCACACCGGAAGGCCGGACCTTTTCCGAGGGCTGCCGCGGCCTGCTCCAGGGTTTTGAGAAGGTTCGTGCCGAAATCGCCTCCACGCGGACCCAGGTGACCGGGAGCGTGCGCGTGGCCGCCATCTATTCGGTCGGGATTCACATCCTGAGCGACCACATGCAGCGTTTCATGTCGCTCTACCCCCAGGCCAAGGTCCGCCTGGAGTACCTGCACCCCCACAAGGTGGTGGACGCGGTCCTCAACGACGAGGCCGACCTGGGGATCCTCTCTTATCCCCCTGCGAACCGCTCGCTCACCGTCCTTCCCTGGCGATCCGAACCCATGGTCTTCGTCTGCCACCCCACCCATCGGCTGGCCCGGCGCAAGATTATCACCGCGGCCGACCTGAACGGCGAGAACTTCATCGCCTTCGACGCAAACCTTCGGATCCGCAAGGCCATCGACCGCTGCCTGCGCCAGCACGACGCGAGGGTCAAGGGGATCATGGAATTCGATAACATCGAGACGATCAAGCAGGCCATTGCCATCGGCGCCGGGGTCAGCATCCTGCCCCGGCCAACGATCCTCAAGGAAGTCGGGAACCGCACGCTGGCCGCTGTTCCCCTGGCGATGTCCGAACTGGTGCGACCCCTGGGGATCATTCACCGGCGGGGCAAACTCTTTACCCCGACCATCGCCCGCTTCCTCGAACTGCTCCGGCAGCCCGAGGAGGGGCCGACCGAGACCTGAGGCACCTCTCCCCCCGAACTCTCCCCCTCGCAGGTGTCGTCGGGACTCCGACCCCACATCGCCGTCCCCCCTTCCGGAGAGGACGCTGCCCGCCTCCTCCGGGAGAGGAGCCCATTACCCCTGTGGTCTCGTGCGGGGGGGGAATGGTTACCGTTCGCTCATGCGAAGGATACGCTTCCAGAGGACATCCGGGACGGGCATGACGGACAGTCGGGGGAGTCGGACCAACTCGAAGGCCTGGAACGCCCGATCGGCCTTGACGGCGCCCAGAGTGACGGGCTGCGTCATCCTGCGGACCGGCGCCACCTCTATGACGACGATCTTGGGATCCTGTCGCGCGGGGTCGGGATAGGGGTCACTCACCGTCTTCCCCAGCCCGACGGCGGCCCGCACATCTCCGGTGTGGTAGATCAATAGCGCATCACCCTTCCGGATGGCACGCAGATATCTCAGGGCCAAGGGATTGGTCACGCCATCCCAGACCGTTTTCTTCTCGCGGAGCAAGTCGTCGAACGAGTACTCCGAGGGCTCCGTCTTCAGGAGCCAGCGGTTCGCCACGACCACCCTCCTCTTCCGGCAATTGCCGGTCCGAGCATAGCAGGCTGGCCGCTGCGCCGCGAGTCCTCCCTGCCGTGGGTGTTCATTCCACTGGGGCGGCGTCCGGCGGAGTGGTGCTGGACTCCTTCGGTTCTGGCAGGGCGTAGCTGCTCGTCGCGTGGGCGATCAGTCGCTCCCCACCGTCCGCCATGAGGAGGTGCACCTCGCCATAGGCCAGGCGCCTGCCCATCTTGATCACCCGTGCCTGCGCCAGGACATCTCCGCCCACGGCCGGTCGGAGAAAGTTCATCTTCAACTCGCTGGTGACCGCCATAGCCTTCAGGCCGATCTGGCTGAGGATCGCCATGTAGAGGGCGGCATCCGCCAGGGTCATCAATCCTCCGCCGAACAGATAGCCCCCCGGCCGAAGCCATCGGGGGTCCCGCTTCCAGCGGGCTACCGCGTACCCGGGCCGTAATTCCTCGCAAGAGATTCCCATGCTCTTGACGAACGGGGCGTGCGCGTCAAGGAAGCGGCACAGATCCGCATGCGTGGGATGCGCGTCCATGATGCCTGCCCTCCTCAGCCCGGCCGGCGCGCCGGCTTTCCCGATATCGGCGAACGGGAGGATAGCGATTCTCTCTCCCGCCCGTCAATCCTGGACGTCCATCGACGCGCGAGGCCCCGCGCCGCCAATGAAAAAACCCGCCGACCGGTGGGTCGGCGGGTTCACAACGGGTAGGCGCCGGGGCTCACATCCGGTACTTGCCGAAATCCTCGGGCTTGAGATTCTCCAGCCACTCCTTCCACTTGTCGGTCTCTTCCTTTTCCTCGGAGATCTCGACGCTCTTGGCCTGCGAGACCACCTTCTCCGTCACGAAGATGGGGGCGTTCACTCGCAGGGCCAGGGCGATGGCGTCGCTGGGCCGGGCGTCGATGTTGATGACGTCGCCGTTGTGGTTCAACTCGATCACCGCGAAGAAGGTATTGTCTTTCAGATCGTTCACGATCACCTGGCGCACCGTCACCCCCAGCCCGTCCAGGATGCTCTTGAGCAGGTCGTGGGTCATGGGTCGGGGCGTGGAGACTTTCTCCAGCTCCAGGGCGATGGCGTTCGCCTCGAAGATGCCGACCCAGATGGGGAGTGCCTTTCGCTCGTCCACGTCCTTCAAAATGATGATGGGCATATTCGTAATGGGATCCAGGGCGATCCCTCGCACGGTCATCTTGATGAGCATGGGGCCCTCCTTACCTCCCCTGCTCCTGGAAGAGGGGGGACAGCGTGTCATAGCCGACTTCCAGGTACTCCGGCATCACCTTGGTGTCCGCCAGAACGGGCATGAAGTTCGTGTCCCCCAACCAGCGTGGAACCACGTGCAGGTGGACGTGCTCGGCAATGCCCGCCCCCGCGACCTTCCCCAGGTTGAAGCCAACGTTGAACCCCTCGGCGCGGAACGCGGTCTGGAGGATCCGGGTGCAGCGTTGGGCGGCCTGCATGATTTCGAGGGATTCCTCGGGAGAGAGCTGGCCCAGGTCCGAGCAGTGTCGGTACGGCACGATCATGAGATGGCCGTTGGCATACGGATAGAGATTCATCACCACGTACGTCAACGGCCCACGGCAGAGAATGAGGTTCTTCCGGTCGGCACGCTCATGCGGTTTGTCGCAAAACAGGCACCCATCGCCGCGTGTCCCGCCGATGTAGGCCATGCGCCACGGCGCCCAGAGCGTCCACGTCATCACGGCCGCCGTGGCGATCTTGGCGATGGAGTGGGCTGCTCATCCTCCAGGCCGAGCCGATAGATCGCGATGGAACGACCCACGCCCTTGAATTTAGCATCGCCCACATACTCTAGCAAGACATTTCTTTGGAGCTGCTCGTCGAAAAATCGGTGTCCGCCCCCGCCCGCGTCCGCCAGCGGCCGGCAGTCCACCAGTTTCAGCAACTCCTCCACTGTGTCCTGGCTGACGACGACCCCCGTATTGTAGAGGGTCCCGTCCTCGTCCACCCAGACATCCCGCGTCGCCACACCGGCCTTCGCCGTCGCGGGCGGGGGAGCACCGATCCATGCTTCGTCATCGAAGCCGGAGGCCTGGGTCTTGCCCGACCCCGAGAGGCGGCCGGCGATGTTCACGTTGCGCCCGATGACCGTGTGATCCATGGTCCGGTCGTCCACGATGAAGTGCGCCACCTGGGCGCGCCCCGTGTGGACGCTGATCCCCATCTCGAACTGAGTGCGCCCGCCCGCCCGCAGCGCCCGCATCATTTCCTGCAGCGCCAGGGCGGTGCGCAAGGCGTTCAGCTCGTCCTGCCGGGTGAGGCGCGCGGCGCCGAACGTGATCATCACCCCGTCACCGGTGAACTTGTCGATCTTCCCGTGGTACTTCTCGACGATGGAGGCCAGGGGGTCGAAGACCTCGTAGAGGTGGTGGGTCAGCTCCCGCTCCGAGACCCCGCCCTCCGAGGTGCGGGTGAAACCCCGGAGGTCGGCGAAGAGCACCGTGATCTTGCGGGCGAGTCTCATGACTTCGCTGTCCGGGAGGAAACGATACAGCCGCCCCTCCTCGAAGCGCTCTCGGCGCTGGGCTTCCGTGTGCTCCTGGCCCGCCATGGCCACCGCCTGGCGGATCAGGTCCGCCGCCTCGCTGCGTTTGACGGCCTGCAGCAGGTCCAGGTAGTCCATGAACAACTCGCTCCACCCTTTGCGGGCCGTCGCCTCTGCCTTCAGGATGGCGTTTCCCAGGAGCTTCATCCCCAGGCCGCCGAAATCCGCCAACAGGTACATCAGGACCCGGCTGTTGAAGAGGATTCGCGTCGCGGCTTTCTCGTCGTCGTACAACTCGGGACGGATGGACGGGAAGTTGCGCCGCAGCAGCTCCAGCAGCCTGGCGTCCTTTCGCTGGAGTCCTTCCCGCAGGCGCTCGCGACAGGCGGCGTGAATCTCCTTGAACTCCCGGAAGCTCAGGCGGAAGCGCTTATTCTGCTCGACCAGGACCTGGGCGAAATTCAGGCGGGCCAGGCTGACCTCGGTCAGAGGCAACTGGTCGTCCACGATGCACTCGATGAGCCTGTGGTTGAAGCTGGAGCCAAGGTTGTAGCGAAGCTTGTCCCCCTTCTGGCTCCTGACCCGCGCCCAGAGCCTGCTCCGGGCGTTCCGATAGGTGCCCTGAAGCAGGTGATGCATCTGATATTTGATGTCGATTTTGATCCTGGGCTGGGAGAAGAACTCCTGGATGACTTCGGCGGCATCCTTGGAATGGGCGAGCCAGAACAGGTTCAATAAACCCAGGCGCCGCTCGCGCTCCAGGATGTTGGTGAGGATGGCGTCGAGGATCTCCTCGAAGCGGCTGGTGGGGCTCCCGGCGCCGCCCCAGCTGTCGGGGCCCGCCAGGCCGGCGTCTTTCGTCCGCGGGGCCGCCAGTGCCCGATAGGCGGCGTCCACCAGCTCGCGGAAGGCGTTGCGCAGGGCGGGGTGCAGCTCCACCAGCAGGCCATCGCTCTGGCCTGGCACAAGCTGGCCTTCGGGCAGTTCGGGCAGCGGGCTGCCGAACAGCTCCTCCAGCTCCTGGATCGTGCCCTCGATGAAGCGCGGCGCCAGGTCCGCCCGGCTCTCGAAGAACGTCCGCATGGAACCTCGAGGGAAGACTGGATCCACCCGGCTTCCCCGGCAAGGAAAAAGCAGGGCAACGCCCTGCTCTTCGGGTGAGACGCGGGCCCGCGACTACGAGTCTACCAGGGCCTTCAACTCCTTGCCAGGTTTGAAGTACGGGACGCGCTTGGCCGGGACCTGGACCGGCTTACCGGTCTGGGGATTCCGTCCCTGCCGAGCCCGGCGCTTCCGGACGCGGAAGCTGCCGAAACCGCGGAGTTCGACCTTGGCTTCGTTCTTCGCCGCCAGGGCCTGCGAGATGCTGTCGAAGATTGTATCAATGACGACCTCGGTGTCCTTCTTCGTCAGGTTGACCTGTGTGGCGACCTTCTCCACAAGATCCGCTTTGGTCATGGAATCCACCTCCGTTTCGTAACGCGTCCGACCTCTGATGCCTGGCAAGTCCGGGGCGGCCCGGGGAGCTCCCACAGCCCCCGACACGTCCCTCGTCCGGTCATTGCCAGAGATATTGGATGGCGATCGTCGGTGTGGTTCCGCCCGCGGGCAGGACGAGACCGAGACTTCCGGTCACCAGGTCCCAGAGCGAGAAGCGGCGGCGGCGCTCCTGGATCACCTTCGGGCGACCGGCGATCCCCACCAGCTTCCCGGCGCGCTCGATGGCGTCGGGGAGGTCCCCCAGCTCGTCCACCAAGCCCAGACCCAGGGCCTGCCGCCCGCTGAAGATCCGACCGTCCGCCAGGGGCTCCACGCGGGCCCGGTCCAACCGGCGCGCCGTGGCCACCGCCTCGATGAACTGCCCGTGAACGTCGTCCATCACCCCCTGGAGGATCTGTCGCTCCGCGTCGGTGAGGTCCCGGGTGATGGATCCGAGATCCTTGTTCTCCCCTGCCTTGATGACCGTGGTCTTGATCCCCACCTTCTGGAGCAACCCGCCGATATTCGGGATTTGCAGGATGACCCCGATGCTCCCCGTGATGCTGCCGGGATTGGCGACGATGCGGTCCGCGGCCGCGGCGATGTAATAGCCGCCCGACGCGGCCACGCTGCCCAGCGACGCCACCACCGGCTTCCCCGTCTCCCGGCGGAACTTCAGGATCTCCTGGTAGATCTCCTGGGAGGGCGCCACGGCCCCGCCCGGGCTGTTGATGCGCAAGACCACCGCCTTCACGCTGGGCAGATCCCGGTAGCGGCTGAGTTGCTCGATCACCTCCCGCGCGTCCGTGATCACCCCCTCGATGGAGATGACGGCCACGCGATCGCCGCCGAAGGGCAGGCGCGGCCCCAGGAACGCCGCCGCCAGGCTCACCGCGACCAGGAACAGCGCGAGTCCGATGAGCAGCCTGACCGCCAGCCGCCTCCCAGTCCTTCCGGCCACGCTGCCTACTCCTCGGCGCCTTCCCGGCGGCGCCGCTTTCGTCCGCGCGCGCCCTCCTCGTCCACCGGGACCGCGCCCTGGCTCTCCAGGAAGGCGCGCAGACTGAGGCCGATCTTTCGCTCCTCGGGATCCAACTTGATCACCTTGAGGGTGAGCTCCTGCCCCACCTGGACCACGTCCTCAGGTTTGTTGACGCGATCCTGGGAGAGCTCGGATACGTGCAGGAGTCCCTCCACGCCGTCTTCCAGCTCCACGAAGGCGCCGAAATCGGTGGTCCGGACCACCTTGCCCTTCACGTCCATGCCCACCCGGTACTTCTCCGGCACGGCCGCCTGCCAGGGGTCCTGCTGGATCTGCTTGAGCCCCAGAGAGATCCGATGGTTGGCCTTGTCCACGTGCAGGACGATGGCCTCCACCTTCTCGCCCTTTTTCAGGATCTCGGAGGGGTGGCGCACCCGCTTGGTCCAGGACATATCGGAGACGTGGATGAGTCCGTCGATCCCTTCCTCCAGCTCCACGAAGGCGCCGAAGTCCGCCAGATTCCGGACCCGACCCTCGACCCGGGTGCCGACCGGGTAGCGCTCCTCGATGAAATTCCAGGGGTTGGGTTCGGCCTGGCGCATGCCCAGGGAGATGCGCTTGTTCGCCCGGTCCACATCCAGGACCACGACGTCGACAGCATCCCCGATGGCCACCACCTTGGAGGGATGCTTGACCCGTTGCGTCCACGACATCTCGGAGATGTGCACCAAGCCCTCGATCCCCTCCTCCAGCTCGACAAAGGCACCGTAGTCGGTGAGGCTGACCACCTTCCCCTTCAGCTTGGCCCCCACGGGGTACTTCTGCTCCACTGCCTCCCACGGGTCGGGCAGCCGCTGCTTGTAGCCAAGCGACACCCGCTCGTTGGTTCGGTCGAACTTCAGGACCACCACCTCTATCTCGTCCCCGACCTGGAAGAGTTCCGTGGGGTGGCCCACGCGTCCCCAAGACATGTCGGTGATGTGCAACAGGCCGTCCAGGCCGCCCAGGTCAACGAAGGCGCCGTACTCGGTGATATTCTTGATCTTCCCCTTGATCCGCTTCCCATCCGTGAGGCCGGTCAGGGTCGCCTCCTTGAGGTGCTTCCGCTCTTCCTCCAAAAGCTCGCGGCGGGAGAGGACGATGTTGCCCCGCTTCTGGTTCAGCTTGATGATCTTCATCGGGAAGGCCTTCCCGATGAGCTTGTCCAGGTCCCGGACCGGCCGCAGGTCCACCTGGGAGCCGGGCAGGAAGGCGCGCACCCCGATGTCCACGATCAGCCCGCCCTTGGTCCGCCCCAGGATCATGCCGGTCATGGCCCCGCCCTCCTCGTACACCCGGGACAGCTCGTCCCAGATCTTGATCTTCTCGGCCTTCTCGCGCGAGAGGACGATGAGGCCCTCGCTGTCCTCCTTCTGCTCCAGGTAGACGTCCACCACGTCGCCGACCTTGGCCGTGACCTCGCCCGACGGCGTCCGGAACTCCCGCAGCGGGATCAACCCCTCGGACTTGTAACCGATGTCCACGAGGACGGCACCCTCCTTGATCTCCAGGATGGTGCCCTTGACGATCTCGCCCTCGACGATGTCCCTGACGCTCCGCTCGTAGATCTCCTGCATCTCGGCCGAGGGGCCCGAGCTCTCCTCCTCGTCGGGATCCGTGGAATACGGGGCTTCCGATTGCACCGGCTGTGATGTCATGCGAACCCATACCTCCTGCGCGCGGCTGTGAATTTGGAGCGGCTGCCCCACCCTCTGCCGGCGGGATGGCGGCAAAAGCTTGCTGAGACGACCATGCCGTCTCAGCGCGAAACGGGAATCGGCTTCTCCGTGGATGGGCGGAGCGCGGCAATCGCCTCCATGAGCTGACGGCCGAATGCCTCAACGGCCTCGCGGTCCGCCCGCGCGTCTCCGGCAAATCGAAGCGGCGGACCGAACCGGACCCGCAACGGCGCCCACCGGACCCGGCGGCTCCCCCGGGGGAGGACCTGCTCTGCCCCCCAGTGAAACACCGGGACGACCGGCACCCCGGAACGGGCAGCGACAACGGCGATCCCGGGCTTGGCAAGTCCCAGGGTCCGACCGTCCCCCCGGGTGCCTTCGGGAAACATCAGGACCACGTGCCCGTGTGCCAGCAGGGCGAGCGTGCGCTTCAGTGTGGAGGGGTCAACGCGCTCCCGCGTGACGGGGTAAGCCTGAACTCCGCGAAGAATCCACCCCACAAGGGGGTTTCGGAACAGCTCCTTCTTGGCCATGAAGTGGGCCCGGCGGCGGATCGAGATCCCGACCAGCACCGGATCCACGTAGCTCACATGGTTGGGTGCCAGGATCGCCGGCCCGGTCTGGGGAACATGCTCCAGGCCATCGACCCGTAAGGCGAAAAAGGCGCGGGCGATCCAGCGGCTCAGCCAATACCCGATCGCGTAGATCATCCCGTGCGGTCACCCCACGGAGCGCCGCGACGGAGGATTATGATACACAGGCACTCCCACCGAGGCAAGGAAAAAATTCCCTATCTCCAAAGAAATTCAGGAGTTATCCGGTTTCAGGACATGCTGGACCGCCTCGAGCATCACCCGCAGGACCCCGTCGGCATCCAGCGCGGTAGAATCGATTCGGATGGCGTCGGCGGCGACGGTGAGGGGGGAGGTCTCGCGTCCCCGATCCCGCTCGTCCCGGCGGGTCACCTCGACCCGCACCGCGTCCAGGTCGATCGGGGTCCCCGTCTGCCGCAGATCCTGGAGGCGGCGCGCGGCCCGCACCGTCAGGTCGGCGTCCAGATAGAATTTCAGATCGGCGTCGGGAAACACCACGGTCCCGATGTCCCGGCCGTCCATGACGATGCCGCCCTCCTTCGCCATCGCCCGCTGGAGCGCCACCAGACGCCTCCGGATCTCTGGAAAGGTGGACACCACGGAAGACGCCTCGTCCATCTCTGGCGTCCGCAGGGCGGCCGTGGCATCCTTTCCGTCCATCAGGACCCGGGGTCCCTCCGGTGCCGCCACCACCCGGATGTCCGTGGCGGCCGCCAGGGCCACCAGGCGCTCCCGATCATGGAGGTCCAAGCCGGCCTGTCTCGCTTTCCAGCCCATGGCGCGGTACATCGCGCCGCTGTCGACATAGACGTAGCCCAGGGCCTGGGCCAGGCGGCGCGCGGCCGTGCTCTTGCCCGCGCCGACGGGGCCGTCTATGGCGATCACGAGACGCCGCTTCTCCTTAGTCATTGCATCCGCAGAAGGACAGAAAGGGCCCCCTTTTTGATCCACAGATTACGCAGATTGCGCAGATTTCACGAGGGAAAAATCCGGAAAATAATCTGTGGAATCTGCGCAATCTGCGGATACTCATTCGTCTCCGACTTCGCGGATGTCGCAGCCCGGGGCCACCTCCAGGAGGAGGCGCGCAAAACCCGGGAATGATGTCTCGACGCAGGCGACGTCCTGAATCCGGGTTTCCCCTTCCGAAAAGAGGCCCGCAACGGCCAAGCTCATGGCCATGCGATGATCCCCGCGACTGGAGACGACGGCCCTGCGCAGTCGCCGCCCCCCCACGATGCGCAAGCTGTCCCGCTCCTCGACGACCTGAACTCCCAACTTGGCCAGTTCCCCGGCCAGGGCGGACAGCCGGTCCACCTCCTTGACGCGAAGTTCGGCCGCCCCCGAGATGACGGTCTCCCCCTCGGCGAGGGCGGCGGCCACCGCCAGGGCCGGAATCTCATCCAGGAGGCGCGGGATCAGATCGGGCCCGATCGTCGTCCCCCGGAGGTGCGCACCCCGCACGTGGATGTCCGCCACCGGCTCCCCCCCCTCGCTCCGCTCGCGCTCCTGAGTGATCGTCGCCCCCATCGCGGCCAGCACCTCCAGGGCGCCGGTGCGTGTCGGATTCACCCCCACGTCCCGAAGAATCACCTCGGCCCCGGGTCGAGCCGCCGCGGCCGCGATGAAGAAGGCGGCCGAGGACAGGTCTCCTGGGATGGAGAGGCTGGCCGCGGCCAGGCGTGCCTTCCCGGGCACGCTGACGGTGGTCCCCCGCCGCTGCGGGACGACGCCGAAGGCCGTGAGCATCCGCTCGGTGTGGTCCCGCGAAAGCGTCGGCTCCGTCACGCTGGTCTCGCCCGAGGCCTGGAGGCCGGCCAGGAGAATGGCCGATTTGACCTGGGCGCTGGCCACGGGAGTCTTCCAGGCAATTCCGGACAGCGTGCCTCCCCGGATGGCCAGCGGCGGGTACTGGCCGGCCGCGCGACCCAGGAGCGTCGCGCCCATGGCCGCCAGCGGGTCGACCACCCGGCGCATGGGACGGCGCCGCAGCGAGGCGTCGCCGGTGAGGATGCTGAAGAACGGCCGTCCCGCCAGGAGACCCGCCAGAAGACGAAGGCTCGTCCCGGAATTCCCGGCGTCCAGGATCGTCTCGGGTTCGCGCAGGGCCTCTGGTCCCTGGCCCACGATCCGCACGCATCCCTCGGGCAATTCCACGATCTCCCTTCCCAGGGCGCGCAGGGCATGCAGGGTCGCCAGGCAGTCCTCGCTCCGCAGAAACCCGCGGACCTCCGTCGTCCCGTGGGCCATGGCTCCCAGCAGGAGGCTCCGGTGCGAGATGGACTTGTCGCCCGGAACGCGGATGGCACCCTGCAGCCTCTCGGTTCCATGCAGCACCCAGGATCGCATCGTGTCTCGTTCACCCTTTGTCATTCGACATCCGTCGTTCGATAGTCGCGCGGGATTTCCGGTTGGCCCAGCCGCGCGACGATCTTCTCCGCCAGCGGCTCCACCCAGTCCCAGCCGCGGACCGTCACCCACTCGGCTGCTGGCTCCCGCCGAAACCAGGTGAGCTGCCGCCGGGCGTAGTTGCGGGTGGCCCGCTGCATGGCCGTCGACGCCTCCGCCTCGGGCAATCGCCCCTCCAGATACGCCACGGCCTGGCGATATCCCAGCGACTTCAGCGTCCGGAGGTCCGGCCCGTAGCCCGCGGCCAGGAGCCCGCGGACCTCCTCCACCAGTCCGCCCTCCCACATGCGCCGGGCGCGCTCGTCGATCAGCCGGTACAGCTCCTCCCGCTCCCGATTCAAGACGAGGAGGGCCGACACCGCCACGCGCGGTCGTTCCCAGAGGTCCGGCCGGATTTCCGAGGGGGGCCGCCCCGTCGTCTCCAGAAGCTCCAGCGCCCGGATGATCCGGAACAGGTCCTTGGGATGCACCCGCGCGGCCGTGGCGGGGTCGAGAGCGCGGAGTCGGTCGTGCAGCGCCTGGGTTCCCAGCGCCTCCGCCTCCCGGGTGAGACGCGCACGGATCGCCGGATCGCCGCCCGTCCCGGCCAGCCGCCCCTTCAGGAAGGCGCGGAGATACAGGCCCGTCCCCCCGACGAGGATCGGCCGGCGACCCCGCCGCCGGATCTCCTCGACCAGCGCCTGCGCGCGAGTGGCAAACGCAGAGGCGGAGAAGGTCTCCGTCGGGTCGCAGATATCCAGGAGGTGGTGCGGGACGGCCTCCCGGTCCGCAGGCGACGGTTTGCCCGTGCCCACGTCCATCCCGCGGTACACCTGCATGGAGTCTGCGACGATGATCTCGCCCCGGGCATGCCGGGCAAGGGCCAGACCCAGGGCTGACTTGCCTACGGCCGTGGGGCCCGTGATGATGAGGACGTCGTCGGGTGGAATGGCAAGAGGCTCCTGCAGTGGAGGTTCAGGGAAGGGACGTGCGCTGCTCGATACGGAAGCGGAGGTCGTAGCGATACCTCGGGAGTTCCACGGGGACCACCCAACTGATCCGGACGACCAACCGGGATCCCTCCCGAGTGAACTGGATGTCCTCCTCGGCAAGATTGAGGCCCGCCTCCCGCACCCGGCGCGAGAGGTCGGCCCTCGCCCTGTCCTCCCCGTTCGGGCTCGCGGCGGCCATGGCTGCCTCCTTCACCGGATCCTGCAGGCTCAGATAGGTCCAGTAGGGCGGGACGAACTTGACGGCCAGGTAGATTCCGATCGCCACCAGCAGGAGGAACAGCAAGGCCCCGAGGCCTATCCTCCCCGGGGCCATCCCGTCACTGCGTCGTCCCTCGGATTGCCAGGAACCGGTCGCGTCCCCGTCGTTCAGCGCAAGCCCTCCCGGTGCAGGTCGCCGGCTACCGGCGGCCTTTCAGCCAGCTCATCATCCCGCGCAGCTCCTTCCCCACGACCTCGATGGGGTGGTCGGCGTCCTTCTTGCGCATGGCGTAGAAGCTGGGGCGGCCCGCCTGATTCTCCAGGATCCACTCCCGGGCAAACTGGCCGTTCTGGATCTCGTCCAGGATCTTCCGCATCTCGGCCTTGACGCCGTCATTGATGATCCGCGGGCCCCGGCTGTAGTCGCCGTACTCGGCCGTGTCGCTCACCGAGTAGCGCATGTAGGCCAGGCCTCCCTGGTACATCAGGTCCACGATCAGCTTCAGCTCGTGCAGCACCTCGAAGTAGGCCAGCTCGGGCTGGTAGCCGGCGGCCACCAGCGTCTCGAAGCCCGCCTTAACCATCGCCGACACCCCGCCACAGAGCACCGTCTGCTCGCCGAACAGATCGGTTTCGGTCTCTTCCTTGAACGTCGTCTCCAGGACACCCGCCCGCGTGCAGCCGATCCCCTTGGCATAGGCCAGGGCCGTCTCCTTGGCCTTGCCCGAGGGGTTCTGGTACACCGCCACCAGGGCCGGGACCCCCGAACCCTCGGTGTACACCTGGCGCATCATGTGACCCGGCGCCTTGGGGGCCACCATGGAGACGTCCACCTCGGGAGGAGGCACGATCTGGTTGAAGTGGATGTTGAAGCCGTGGGCGAACATCAGCGTCTTGCCCGGCGTCAGGGCCCGAACAATGCTTTCTTCGTAGACCTGCTTGTGGGTCTGGTCGGGCAGGACGATCATGAGGACCTGGGAGGCCTCGGCGGTCTCCTGGACCGTCCCGACCTTCAGGCCGTCCGTCTTGGCCTTGTCCCAGGACTTACTGCCCTTGTACAGGCCCACCATGACTTCCAGGCCGCTGTCCCGGTGGTTCAGGGCGTGGGCATGGCCCTGGCTTCCGTACCCGATGATCCCGATCGTCTTGCCCTTCAGCAGCCCGAGGTCCGCGTCCTTGTCGTAGTAGAGCTTGGCCATGGGTCTCCTCGTTTCACTCCGCTGATGCGTGCTTCTGGCCGGCCAGGCGCAGCCTGCCCTCTTCCCGCTTGGTGATGGTCTTGCTCCCCCGGGCGATGGCCAGGGTCCCGCTTCGCACGACTTCCTGGATGCCGAAGGGCTGCAGCAGCTCCAGCACGGCTTCGATCTTCCCCGCCTCCCCGGTGATCTCCAGGGTGTAGGTGGTGGGGGTCACGTCCACCACCCGGCCGCGGAAGATCTCGGCGATGCGCAGGATCTCCGCCCGGTTCACCGGCTCGGCGTTCACCCGGACGAAGATCATCTCGCGGCCCACGTGGGCCTCGTCCGTCAGGTCCACGACCTTGATCACGTCGATGATGCGATGGAGCTGCTTGACCACCTGCTCCATCACCCACTCGTCCCCACGGACCGATAGGGTCATCCGCGAGATCGTGGGGTCCAGCGTCTCCGCCACGGACAGGCTGTCGATGTTGTAGCCCTTGGCCGCGATCAGGGAGGCGATCTTGGCCAGGACGCCCTGGTGGTTCTCGACCAGGATGGACAGAGTATACTTCCGGTAGTGCTTGGGATCGGTCATGGCCGTCCGCCCTCAGCGCCAGCCCCACGGTGAGGCGAAGGCGTCACCGCCAACCCCACGGTGAGGCGCAGGCCTCACCGCCAACCTTGGAAGAGCTTCTCGGGAATCGGCTCGCCGGGGTCGATGATGTCCTTGGTGGCGGGGCCGGCCCGGGTCCTGGGGGGGCAG
>Ga0080064_1003063_pt1 | contig 25684 bp, 18 predicted proteins | sample Subgrocontami54m_FD_69260 | JGI IMG/M metagenome (GOLD analysis project Ga0080064, IMG submission 69260) | Subsurface groundwater microbial communities from S. Glens Falls, New York, USA - GMW46 contaminated, 5.4 m (SPADES assembly) (version 2) ...
CCAGACACCGCCGGCAAATGCAGAGCTCGCGGGGTGCCCCCTCCGCCCACCCTTCGGCGCGCCACTGGCATCTTGCCGCGTCGAAGCCCGCAGGGCGAAGACGGGAGGGCACCCCGCCTACAACTACGCCGATTAATGACGTTCTGCATGGACTGGTCCGCCCTCACTTCGCCGCCGTCTTGGCTTTTCGTTTCTTCTGGTTGGCGTTCGGCGTCACGATGTTCGGCGGTGCGTTTTGGAACTCAGAATACGTCAGGGGGAACATCGCGTTGACCGTGTGCTGCTCGCGCGCGATTTGCTGTAGCTTCGCGACGACGTCCGGATGCAATGCGCTCACGTCCCGCGCTTCGCGGGGATCGTCGCGCAGATTGTAGAGCGCGAGCTTGGGTTCGCCCGGCTGGGAAACGTTCAGTCGCACCGCCTTCCAGTCGTCCATCCGAATCGCCTGCCAACCCTTCTGCGCGGCGAGTTCCCAGTAAAGGAATTCATGGCGTCTTTGTTCCGTGCGACGGCCGAGCAAGGTCGGCAGAAAGGAAAGCCCGTCCGTCTCGGCCGGCGCCGGCTGTCCGGTGAGCTCGGCGAACGTCGCCAGCAGATCGTAGAAAGCGATCGGCAGATCCGATTCCGTGCCGGCCGCGATTCGTCCCGGCCAGCGCGCGATGAACGGCACGCGAATTCCGCCCTCGTAGGGCGAGACCTTTTCGTCGCGAAACGGCGTGGATTTGAAGGTCGACGCCTTGTGTCCACCCGCGGTGCACGGACCGTTGTCGCTCGCGAAAATCACCAGCGTCTTCTCATCGAGCCCGAGTTCCTTCAGCCGCGCGCCGATTTTTCCGATATCGGCATCCATCCGCGTGACCATCGCGGCGAACGCCTGCTCCTTTTCCGGCCACGCTGCGTTTTCATACGGAGCGCGCGAGGGCGGGTTCAGTTCGACGTGCGGAATCGTGTACGAGAGGAAGACGAAGAAGGGCCGTTCCCGCTGGGCGCGGATGTACCGCAGCGCTTCCTGCGTGAAGAGATCGTGCGAGTAGGTCTTGCCATCGAGCGGCAGCCGCTCGTCGTTTTTCCAGAGGTGGTCCGGCCAGTAGCTGTGCGCATCGACGTGCGACGCGTAGCCGAGAAACGTTTCGAACCCGAGCTGCCGCGGCGTGCCGCGCTGGCCCGGCGCGCCCATGCCCCATTTGCCGAAACACGCCGTGGCGTAGCCCGCCTGCTGCATGACCTTCGCGAAGGTGGGTACGTTTTCCGGCAGCGGCGGATCGCCTTGCGTCGTGCGATCCCAACCGCGCGCGGCGCCCGGGTTTTGCCGGATCGGATTGTGGCCGGCATGCAAGCCGAGGAAAAGGGCGGCGCGGCTCGGGCCGCAAACCGAGTTGCCCGCATAGGCATGGGTGAACCGCAGGCCTTCGCGCGCGAGCCGCTCGAGGTGTGGCGTCTGGATTTGCTTCTGCCCGTAAGGCGAGATGTCGGAGTAGCCGAGGTCGTCGGCGAGGATGAAGATGACGTTCGGCCCGCGCCGGGGCTCGGTGGCGGCGCTCACGGCGGCCAGGAACAAGGAGGCAATCGCACAGGGGAGCGCGCGGATGATCGTCATGAGGCGGTCGGATGAGCTCAAAAACTCACCGCAATGCCAAGGTCGCAGTGCGGCGGCGGGGCGCGGCGTCATCCGGTGTGAGACCAACGCACCCCGCGCAGGGCGTGGCGCCGCGGCTACCTGCCGGTCGAGTCCAAATGCTTCAGCCCCGCGAGGGCGCGCGGATGCTGTGGGTTCAGCTTCAGGGTGGCTTCATACTGCGACCGCGCCTCCGCGGGCCGGCCGAGCGTCAGCAGGAGGTCGCCGAGATTGCAGCGGGTTTCGATGGCATTCGGATAGGCTTCGAGCGTTTTCGTGAACTGCTCGAGCGCTTCGTCGCGCCGGCCGTCCTGCCAAAGCGCGACCCCGAGATTGTTGCGCGCGTCGGCGAGCGTCGGATCGAGCCGCAGCGCCGCCTGGTAGTGCTTCGCGGCGTCGCGCACGCAGCCGAGGCTGACCAAGCGGTTGGCCGTTTCGAACTCCCGCAGGGCGACATTGGGCTTCGATTCCCATTCGCCCTGGTAGAGTCCGGTCGGAACCGGCACCTGGCCGCGCGGCAGCTCGCCAAATTTCACGGCCAGCGTCCCCTGCTTGTCCGCGGTGAACGTAACCTCGTACGAGGTTCGTCCCAAATCGAACCAGGTCTCGACCAGCCGCGTGGGATGGCGCGCCTGCACATTCCATTCGGTGAAGATCGTGATGTTCTTCGCGATGATCTGCGCATCGCTCACCAGCAGGAACGGGATGGCCCGCAGGTAATAGGGCTCGATGCCGCGAATGTCGGCGATCATGGCAAAGCAGTTCGCGAGCTTCGATTGCACGATTCCGTCGCGGACCGCGTAGTAGTTGCGTTTGACGTTCGCTCCCAGCCGCAAGATCGGCGCTTGCGCAAGCACGACGGCCAGGGCGATCGCCACGGGCACCGCCCACGCGAAGCCGCTCGCCAGTTTGCCCCTGGCCAGCCACGCGGGCCGGGCACGGCGGACCAAATGGGCCGCGGCGACGAAGGCGAACGCAAAGGAGGAGGCACTGAACATCGCGAGGATGCGCTCCGGCCACTGCGCGATCAGCAGGATGGCGTCCCCGGCGCAGAAGTAGAGCACGGCACCGCAAAGCGTCCACGCTGCGAGCGTTCGCAATCGGCGATTGTCCGTGACCGTCGCCAGGATCACCGGTGAAAGCGCGAACGCTGCGAGTTGGACGAATCCCATCAACCAGAAATACGCCGTGAGCAGCCGCGGCGAAAATCCAAAGAGCCCGGCGGTGGTCCGCGCGTTCCACGCGAAGAGCTCACCGATCCGTCCGATCACGTGACTGAACGGATTACCCAGCAGACCCCAGAGCGCGCCCGCGCCGAGCGCCTCCGGCGACTCGTGTTTGATCACCAGCGCCATGAGCAGCAGGAGTCCGAGCAGCCCGGCGGTTTGCGCGCGCCGGGTGGGCACGAATGCCAGTCGCAGGAGAGCGAGCAGCACCGCGAACACGCCGGCGAACGGATGGAAGACGACGCTGGCGAGCGCGAGCAGCGGGACCCACAGGGGATTGGGCGCCGCCGGGTCGTCGACTTCGCGCAAGGTGCAGACCAACGCGAGGGCGAGCGCGGTTTGCGCGAGTGAAAAAGGCAGCGGCCCGCCCCAGAGAAAGAGCGCGTCCCAGTACGCGCCGACGCCCAGCGCGAGCGCCACGGCCGCCAGCCAGGTCTCCGGCACGAACCAGGTGATTATCCGCCAGAGCACCCAGAAGAAAACGAGGCCGTGCAACAGGTAGAACAGCACGATCTGCATTGGCGGCGTGATCCCGAGACTGAGAAAAACGCGGCCGAGCGCGTAGTGGCCGATATAGGTGAACTGGAAAACCGCATATTGCAGCGGGCCGAACGACGCGGAGGCCGGCGCGTTGTCCAGGCCGACGAACGCCAGCAAATCGAGCAGCGGCAGCCACGGTCCGTAGACGCACGCGGGCACGACGATCGCAATCGCTCCGCCCAGCGCGAGCCACCAGTGACGCCGGTTCGGTGCGGCAGCCGGAATCCGTGAAAGGACCATCGTGGGTGTGAACTCGGAACGCGCTGAACTGACAAGCAGATTGGAGCCCGGCGGAAAGGATCAGCCTAGAATGGCGCTAAGCCGGAGCGATTCAGAAGAAAGTTGAGGAAGCTTCTCGTCGTGTTCTCGCGTAGCGCGGTCAACCTGACCGCGTCTCCACCGACAGTATGTTTCGCCCGAATGCGCGGTCAGATTGACCGCGCTACGGCTCGCGCCATCTGCCGACCCGTCCGCACAGTGTAACGTATTACGTTACACTGTGCAGAGGGGCTGGGCGCGGTTTGCCGTCGGGGTGGACGATCGCCAGCGGCGACGTCCGCGCTCCGCGCACAATCGCGTTTGAAATGCGCCGATCCTCTGGCCTGTTAGCCCGATGTCCCTCGAGGTGGTCGGCCAACGATGTATGAGCGAGCGCGAACCCGAGCTGGGGCTTGGGCTGGTCGAGAGCGTGGATCGCGCCGCGCGGCGGATCGCGATCGCGTTCCCGGCCACGCGCGAGCAACGGTTGTACGCGCTCGGCACGGTGGTGCTGAAGCGCGTGCAGTTTGGCGTGGGCGAATCGCTGACCACGCGCGACGGCGAAACGTTCGTGATCGATTCGGTCGAGGACCACGGCGGACTGCTCACGTATGTCGGGGCGGGCCGGCGCGTGCGCGAGGACACGATTTCGGACGTGACGAGCGTGAGTTCGCCGCCGGAGCGGTTGATGGCGGCGCAGGTGGACCCCGGCGAAGTGTTCGATCTGCGGCTGCGCGCGCTGCAGGCCCAGGCGCGCTTCCGGCAATCGCCCGTGCGCGGGTTCCTTGGCGGCCGGGTCGAGCTGATTCCGCACCAGTTCTCCATCCTGCATGAAGTGTCGTCGCGGCAGATTCCGCGTGTCCTGCTCGCCGACGAGGTGGGCCTGGGCAAGACGATCGAGGCCTGCCTGATCGTGCAACGGTTGCTCGTCGTCGGCAAGGTCCGGCGCGTGCTCGTGCTCGTGCCCGAGTCGCTCGTACACCAGTGGTTCGTCGAACTGCTCCGCCGGTTCAACCTTTGGTTCAGCATCTACGATGAGGAGCGCTGCGTCGCGCTCGAGCAAAGCGATCCGGGACAGAATCCGTTTCTCAGCGGCCAGCTCGCGCTGGTCAGCGTGGCATTCCTTGCCGCCAGCGAGCCCCGTCGCGACCAGGCGGTCGCCGCCGGCTGGGACATGGTGGTGGTCGATGAAGCCCATCATCTCGGCTGGACGCCGGAGCAGGTAAGCCCGGAGTACGCGCTGGTCGAGCAACTGGGCCGGCGCTCGTTCGGTCTGCTGCTCCTCACGGCGACGCCGACGCAGCTCGGGCTCATGGGGCATTTCGCGCGGCTCCGGCTGCTCGACCCGAATCGCTATGCCGATTACGAACGCTTCGTGGCCGAAGCGGAGGACTTCGGCGCGGTTGCGGCGCTGGCCGGAAAGATCATCGACGGCAAGTCGCTGACGGCGCACGACCGCTCGACGCTGCGGCGGATTTTCCACCGCGATCCCGAGCGGCTCCGGCAGCTGCTCGAGGCCATGGCCGCGGGCCAGCCCGGCGCGCGCGAGGGATTGCTGCAGACCCTGCTGGATCAGCATGGCACCGGCCGCGTCGTTTTTCGCAACACCCGGGCGGCCATGACGGGTTTTCCGCCGCGGAAGTATTGTCCGGCGCCGATCAGCGCGGATAACAACCTGGCACTGCTGGCCCGCGTCGCCCGCGAGTTGCAGGCCGAGGAGACCGGCCAGGGCGCGAACCTGCGCTACGGGTTCAGGGACGATCCGCGGATCGACTGGCTCGTCGGGCTGCTCCGGGAGCATCGGTCAGCCAAGGTTCTCCTCATCTGCAAGGCGCAGCGAAAGGTGGCGGCGATCGAGGCGGCGCTGCAGGAGAAGATGAAGGTGAAGTCGGCGCTCTTTCACGAAGGGCTGCCGCTGGTGCAACGCGATCGCAACGCCGCGTGGTTCGCGGAGCCCGACGGCGCGCAGTTGCTGCTCTGCTCGGAAATCGGCAGCGAAGGACGCAATTTCCAATTTGCGCATCACCTGGTCCTGTTCGATTTGCCGCTCAATCCGGCCCTGCTCGAGCAGCGGATCGGCCGGCTGGATCGCATCGGCCAGACCCAGCCCATCCGGATCCATGTGCCGTATCTCCGCGGCAGCGCCGACGAAGTCGTGGTCGCCTGGTATCACCGCGGCTTGGACGCATTCGAGACGCCGCTGCCCGGGGGCGACGAGTTTCAGGCGCCGTTTCGGGACCGGGTGCTGGCGGCGGCGGTGCGGGAGGGGGCGGCGGCACCCGCGCCGCGTCGGGGGCAGGCCGGGCGCGGTGAGGGCGCCGCAGCTCCAGACAGGGTGGCCGCGCTGATCGACGAAACCCGCGCTTTCCGCGAAGAACTGGTGGCAAAAATGAGGCGCGGCCGCGATCGGCTGCTCGAGCTGAACTCGTTCAAGCGCGACGTGGCCGCGGCGGTCATCGCCCGCATCCGGGACGCGGAGGCGGACCCGTTTGTGCGGACACTTCTGCTCGAGTTGCTCGATCATTTTGGCGTGGCGGTGAAGGAGCACGAGGGCGGTGACGTGTTCCTCGATCCGAGCCACGCGTACATCGAGGCGTTTCCCTCCATTCCCGCCGATGGGATGCTCGCGACCTTCCAGCGCGCGCGAGCAATCGTGCGCGAGGACATCCGCTTTCTCTCGGCGGACCACTCGCTGGTGCAGGATGCGGTCGATCTCCTGCTCGACGCGAAGGCGGGAACGACCGCGTTCGGGTCCGTGATCGGCGACGAGCCAATTCTGCTGCTCGAGGCCGTGTTTGTGCTCGAGACCATCGCCGATTCGCGCTGGCACGTGGATCAATTCCTCGCGCCAACGCCCGTGCGCGTCGTCGTCGATTTGCACGATCAGGATTTGACCGATGCGCGCGAAACCAGGGCTCTGGCGGCCGACTGCGAGGACGGCGATGTCCATCGGTTCCTCGAGCGTCCGGGCTTCAATGCCGGCGTGCTCAAGCACATGCTCGAAGCCGCGGGCGAGTCGGCCGAAAAGCGTTCCGGCGTGCTCAAGCGTGGCGCCCGTACGCGGGCGGAAGCGGCGCTCGCCGCCGACCTGCAGCGGCTGATCGATCTGCAGAAGGTCAACGACCACATCCGGCCGGAAGAGATTGCGCTCGCCCGCGAACAACTCGAGCGCACCACCGCGGCGATCGATCGCGCGCGGCTGCGGCTCGATTCGCTGCGGCTGATTGTCGAGGGGCCTGCGGATTGACAAGCACGTTGGACGGCGACCTCCGGGCGCCGTCAATCCGCGCGCCCAGCGAGAACGCGCCCGGAGGTCGCGTTCCACCCAATCGTCCTGCCGCGGCCTGCGGCCGCAACCAAGGGACAATCTTGATGCGGCCCAGAGGTCCTGGTGCGGCGAAGCCGCAACCAAACCCCGATCCCCAATCCTTTGAACAAAAGGCAACGAAGGGAACGAAGGCCCCGGAGTCTTCGTTCCCTTTGTTGCCTTCTGTAAAATTCCGCCGCTTGAGGATGCGCGCAGGAAAACAGCATATTCGCGTGACGTGAGGCCGTCGCCGCGCGAAACCATGTCATGCGTATCTCGGTTCACCTCCTGGCCGCTGTTTTCAGCGCCGCAACAGCGCTCGCGGCCTCCCGCACCACCGTCGACGCGGATCTCGTGATGGCGATCGACGGGAAAAAGGTTTTCCCCATCGGCTTCACCATGCCGCCGCCGCCCGATGGCACCACGCCCGACGGCCGCAATGCCATCGAGGAACTCGCCGCGGCCGGCGCGACGTTCATGCGCACGGGCGCGCAGGGCGGCGATTGGGACGATGCGACGATCGCGCGCGAGCGGAAGTGGCTCGATGCCGCGGCGCGGTACGGGCTGCACTGCCTGCCATATCTGCGCGAGCTCGCGGCGGTGAAATCGGACGCGGACGCGACGAAATTGCGCGCGTTGCTCGCCCGCTTCAAGGATCACCCCGGCCTCGGGGCGTGGAAGGGCGACGACGAACCGGAGTGGGGGAAGTGGCCGCTCGAGCCGTTGCTGCGCGCCCGCCAGATCATCCGTGAAGAGGATCGGAACCATCCCGTCGTCATCATCCACGCACCGCGCGGTACCGTGGAATCGCTGCGACGGTATAACTCGACTGGCGACATCCTCGGGATGGACGTTTATCCGATCGGCTATCCGCCGGGCGCGAACTCGCTCCTGCCGAACAAGCACATCAGCATGATCGGCGACTACACGCGGATGATGCGCGAAGTCGCCGGCGGAAAACAGCCGGTGTGGATGGTGCTGCAGATTGCGTGGAGCGGCGTGCTGAAGCCCGGCAAGACGCTGCGGTTTCCCACGTTTCCCGAGGAGCGCTTCATGACCTACCACGCGATCATCAATGGCGCGCGGGGCCTGCTGTATTTCGGCGGAAACATCACGCCGTCGCTTTCCGAAGCGGACGCGAAGCTCGGCTGGAACTGGACGTTCTGGCGGCGCGTGCTGCGCCCGGTGATCGAGGAAATCGGCACGCACAGTCCATTGTATCCGGCCCTCGTTGCACCCGAGTCGCGGCTGCCGATCGCGTGTGCGGCCCCCGGGATCGATTTCTGCGTCCGCGAGGTCAATGGCGACGTGTTCGTGCTCGCCTGCATGCGCGAAGGGGAGGCCGCGCGCGTGGACTTCACGGGGCTGCCCCGCGCGATCACCGGTGGCGAGGTGATGTTCGAAGCGCCGCGCAAAGTGGAGGCGAAGGACGGCCGGTTTTCCGATTGGTTCGCGCCGTTCGAGGTGCACGCGTATCGTTTCAGGTATTGATTGGCGCGCAGAGTTCGGGTGGCCTTCCGGCACCCCCACACCCACCTGCGCGCGGCTCGATCGCGCGGCGATACCCTTATGGGCGACCCGCCGTGCGGCGAGCTTCGAGCGCAATTCCCACCATGAACTCGAACGATGTCTCGTTTCGTTTTTCCGATAGATCTGCCCGTGAGCACAGCGATCGATTGGTGCCTCGCCGGGGCGTGCTTGGCCGTACGCATGCAGCCGGACTCCGAATCAGCTCTGCAGCGGCAAACCCTGACAGGTGGACGGCGACCTCCGGGCGCCGTCGGGCCGCGTCCGCCAGGAGAACGCGCCCGGAGGTCGCGCTTCACCTCGAGCCAACTGCATGGACACGGCTGAGGCGGCTCAGGCAGCGGGCTGCACAAATCGGAGCAGCGCTCGGGTGTTTCCTGGCCCTGATCGCCCACGTTGCGGCGCAAACCGTTCCCACCGGCACGATCGAAGGCCGCGTGCTCAACGTCCGCACGGGCGAATATGTCGAGAACGCGCGCGTCACCGTGGACGGTGCGCTGCTCGAAGCATTCACCGGGCCGGACGGCGCCTATCGGATCGCGAATGTGCCGGCGGGCGCGGTGAAACTGAAGACGTTCTACACCGGGCTGCCGGCGCAGACGCTCGAGGTGAACGTCGGCGCCGGGCAAACGGTTCAGCGCGACATCTCGCTTTCGCCGGCCCGGGCGGAACGCGACAGCGCCACGGTGAAGATGTCCGAATTCGTCGTCGCCGAGGCGCGCGACATGGACGCGGCGGCGCTCGCGATCAACGAGCAGCGGTTCGCGGCGAACATCAAGACGGTAGTGTCGACGGACGAGTTCGGCAGCATCGCGGAGAGCAACGTGGGTGAGTTTTTGAAATTCATGCCGGGGCTCACGATCAACTTCAACGGGGGCAGCCCGCGCGAAGTTTCCATTGCCGGCGTGCCGACCGACAACGTGCCGATCACGATGGATGGCTTCAACGTCGCGAGCACCGGATCCGGCGCGACGGGGCGCGCGGTGGCGCTCGACTTTCTCGGGATCAACAACGCCTCGCGCGTGGAAGTGTTGTACTCGCCGACGCCCGAGTCGCAGGGCATGGCGCTGGCCGGTTCCGTCAACATCGTGCCCCGCAGCTCGTTTGGCCGCTCGAAGCCCGTCTACAGTTACAGCGCGTACCTTTCGATGCGCGACGACGACCGCGACTTCAACCCGACGCCCGGCCCGCGCGCCAAGCCGACGCGCAAGGTCCATCCCGGCTTCGACCTCTCCGTGATCTATCCGGTGAACAAACGGCTCGGCTTCACCTTCTCCGCCGGCAGCTCGACCCTCTACGGCGGACAGCGGACGATGAACGAGCAATGGCGCGGCGTCGCCGTGCCCACGAACGGCGGCACGTTTCCCACTACGACGGCCGATCGTCCCTATCTCTCGCAGTACATCGTGCGGATGAGCGGCACCGATCTCGAGCGGCGCTCGTTCGGCGTCACCGTCGACTACAAGCTCGCGCAGAACGATCGGCTCACGTTCTCGTATCAGTGGTCGTCCTTCTCCTCGACCCAAATGCAGCGCTCGCTCACGTTCAACGTGAACAGCGTCGCCGAATTCGGGCCGACGTTCACCCACGGTCGCGCCGGGCTGGGTTCGCTGACCGAGACCACGGAGAACGGCACCGATCGGCTCAACCGCACCTACATGCCGACGCTCACCTGGCGGCACGAAGGCCCGATCTGGAAGGCGGAGGCGGGCGGGGGGCTTTCGTTCGCGACGAATCACGTGCGCGGGGGCGAGAAGGGATTTTTCAATCTCGAGACGGCCCAGCGCACGGGCGTGACCGTGGCCTTCGACGACATCTTCTATCTGCGCCCGGGACGAATCACTGTGACCGATGCCGCCGGCGCGCCGGTCGATCCGTATAATCTCTCCACCTACACCATGATCTCGGCGACGGACCAGCGCCGCAACCCGAGCGATGAGCAGGTCACCTATTACGCGAACCTGCGGCGCGATTTCTACGGCCGCGTGCCGTTCTCGCTCAAGGGCGGCGTCGACGTGCGACGGCTCACGCGGGCGTATCGCAACCACTCGCAGCCCAACACCTATCTCGGTCCGGACGGGCGTGCGAACTCGGCCGACGACAACGCGGCTTCGTTTCTCGACGTCAGTTACTCGCAGAAGGTCGCGCCCTTCGGCTTCCCGGCGATTCAGTGGGTGAGCCCGGAGGTCACGTGGGAAAACGCGCAGGCGCACCCGACGTGGTGGTCGCCAAATTTCGCCGGCGAGTACACCACGTTGATGAACTCCTCCAAGCGCGCCGAGGAGCTCGTCTCGGCGGCGTTTCTGCGCGCCGACGTGCAGTGTTTCGAGCGCCGGCTGAAACTCATCGGTGGCCTTCGCGCGGAGCAGACCAACATCGAAGCGCACGCGGTGCTCAACGATCCCACGCGGAATTTCCAGCGCGACGCCAGCGGTCGCGTCCTCCTCGGCAGCAATGGCCGGCCGCTCACGATCACGAGCGACCCGCTGAGCATTGCGCAGCTCACGCTGCGGGAGCGCGGCTCGCGGACGGACAAGGAATTCCTCACGCTTTTCCCCAACCTCAACGCGAGTTACCATCTGCGCGAAAACCTGATCCTGCGGGGCGCGGTGTATCGCTCGATTGGCCGGCCCGATCTCGGACAATACGCGAGCGGCGTCACGCTGCCCGACACCGAGCAGCTCCCCAGCGGGACGAATCGGATCGTCGTGAGCAACGCGGGCATCAAGCCGTGGACCGCCAACACGGTTAACGCGCGGCTCGAATACTATTTCCAGGGCGTCGGGCAGATTTCCGTCGGCGCGTTCCGGCGTGATTTCAAGAATTTCTTCGGTGGCACGCTCATTCGGGCGACGCCGGAGTTCCTTGCGCTCTACGACATCGATCCGCAGGTCTACGGCGCTTACGACATCTCGACGCAGCGGAACATCGACGAGACGGTGCGGATGACGGGCGTCGATCTGAACTACAAGCAGGCGCTGACGTTTCTGCCGCACTGGGCGCGCGGCGTGCAGGTGTTTGCCAACGCCACCGCCATCCGCGCGCAAGGTCCAGCGATCGCGAACTTCAGCGGCTTGAATCTGATTCCGCGCAGCGGCAGCTGGGGCGTGAGCCTGACGCGCGAACGGTTCAACGTGCGGATGAACTGGAATTATCGCGGTCGCCAGCGCGAAGGGCTGATTGCCGCGGGCCAGGGCATCGAGCCGGGCACCTATAATTGGACGTCAAAACGCCTCCAGATCGATCTACTGGGCGAGTACTCTTTTCGCCGGCAGCTCGCGCTGTTCGCGACGCTGCGCAACATCGGCGACGCGCCGATCGACGGGAAAACCGCCGGCCCGAACACGCCGAAATACGCGCAGTTCCGCAGCCGCTCGCAGCTTGGCGCGTCGTGGACGTTTGGGATCAAGGGGACGTTTTAGCGTAGTGCTGCAAAAGTGAGTTTCGATTGTGGCCGCGAGCGCCAGCGAGTGGATGCGGTCGCGTTCGACTCGCTGGCGCTCGTCGCTACGCCGCGCGGGCGAGGATGCGCCTGCGGTCGCGCTCCGTCGCGCCAGGTTCCACCTTTACGCGGTCGCACTAGTTCGGCATTGAACGGCGCATGAACTTCCGCCCCGTGGTTCGATGTTTCGTTTTCGTCGGCTGCCTGGCCGCTGTGCGCCTCACGGCCGCGGAGTCGAACCGCATGCAGAGCCGCTCGATCGTCGCCACGCAGCAAGGCATCGTGGCGACGGAGCAGCCGCTGGCCTCGCAAGCCGGTGCGACGATTCTCGCGCAGGGCGGCAACGCGATGGATGCGATCGTCGCGGCCAACGCGGCGATGGGCGTCGTTTATCCGGCGGCGAACGGCATGGGCGGCGACTTGTTCGCCATCGTTTACGAGGCGAAGACCGGGAAGCTTTACGGGCTGAACGCAAGCGGCTGGGCGCCGGCCGCGACCTCGATTGCGTTGGTGAAGGAACGCGCGAAGGTGACCGAGAAAATGCCGCAGAGCGGCATTCACGCGGTGACCGTTCCGGGCTGCGTCGAGGGCTGGGAGAAACTGCTGACGCGTTTCGGCCGAAAGAAATTCGCCGACGTGCTCGCGCCGGCGATCGCCTACGCGGAAAAGGGATTTCCCGTGACCGAGTTGATTGCGTGGAGCGGCGGATCGAAGCGTGAGCCCAACTTCAGCAAGACGTACCTGCCGAATGGGCGCGGCTTGAAAGCGGGCGAGGTGTTTCGCAACCCGGATGTCGCGTGGTCGCTGCGGCAAGTCGTGAGCGGCGGCCGCGACGCGTATTACCGCGGCGAAATCGCGCGGAGAATCGTGGCGGCGTCGGAGCGACTCGGCGGCACGATGGCGCTCGCCGATCTGGCGGATTTTCGCGCCGAATGGGTCGAGCCGATTTCGACGACGTATCGCGGGTGGACGGTTTACGAGCTGCCGCCGAATGGCCAGGGCATCGGCGCGCTCGAGATGCTCAATCTGATGGAAACGTTTCCCGTCGCGGAAATGGGGCACAATTCCACGCGCGCGCTGCACCTGATGATCGAGGCGAAGAAACTCGCCTACGCGGACGTGCTGCGGTTTGTCGCGGATCCGCGGTTCGCGCGCGTGCCGGTGGCAGGAATTCTCTCGAAGGACTATGCCCGGGAACGCGCCAAACAGATTGATCCGTTGCGAGCGCGGGACGAAGTGGAAGCGGGCAAGCCGCCGGAGCCCGGCAGCGACACGACGTACCTCTGCGCAGTGGATAGCGAGGGCAACATGGTGTCGCTCATCCAGAGCAATTATGGCGGCTTCGGTTCGGGCGTCGTGCCCGATGGCTGCGGCTTCGTGCTGCAGAATCGCGGCGGGCTTTTCAGCCTCGATCCGGAAAGCCCCAACGCACTCGCGGGGCGCAAGCGCCCGCTGCACACGATCATCCCGGCCTTCATGGAGAAGGGCGACGTGCGGATCGCCTTCGGTTGCATGAACGGCTGGAACCAGGCGCAGGCGCACGCGCAGATCGTGTCGAACCTCGTTGATTTCAAGCTGAACCTGCAGGCGGCGATCGAAGCGCCGCGGTTTACGAAAATCACGTTTTCCGGACTGGACGTTGCGATGGAACGGCGAATCCCCGCCGAGACGCGGACGGAACTCGAGGCGATGGGCCACAAGATAACCGTGCTCGGTCCTTTTTCGGGGACGGTGGGGGGCGGCCAGGCCGTGCTGCGCGATTTCGCGACCGGAGTGAATTTCGGCGCCTCTGATCCGCGCAAAGACGGCGCGGCGATTCCGGAGCCGATCGCGGTGGAGCGCTAGCCCGAACGTTTTCCACCGCGGCTCGACGCCGCGAGCCGCCAAGGCATTTAACCGCGGATTACGCGGAACACGCGGATCGTCGGAGGTTCTCTCGCCCTTATCCGCGTGATCAGCGTAATCCGCGGTCAAAATGTCTGCGGCCTCAAAATCGTCGCAAACGTGAACGATCCGAACCGACATTAACCTACCGCGCGCCGATGGCGTTCTCTGCGGAGAGAACTAAATGTCAATATACGCATATAAGTTGACCATGGATGCGCAGCACGCCCGCCTGCGCCGCGCAATAATGGCGGGCGTCGGGCGCGGCGGCCGCGCCTGGCGACACCAGCCATGTTCAACGTCCTCCGCTTCCGTCTCATCGTCACAACAGCGGCCGTCTGTACGGCGGCCGCTCCGAGCGTTCATGCCACCAACGGCATGAACATGGAGGGCTACGGGCCGATTGCGACCGCGCTCGGCGGCGCCTCGTTTGCCTTCGACAACGGAACCGCCGGCGTCATCAACAATCCGGCCACGCTCTCGCTCATGCCGGAACGCGCGCGGCTCGACGTCGCCCTCGGTGTGCTGGGGCCGAACATCACCGCCACCAGTCCCGCGGGCCAGCAGGCGAAATCGAAGGCGACGGCGTTCTTCATGCCGGCGCTCGGCTACGTGGAACGCCAGGGTGCATTCACGTACGGGCTGGGCATCTTCGGACAAGGCGGCATGGGTTGCCGCTACGAGGGCAGCTCGTGGCGCGGGCTCGGATTTGGGTTGGAGAACCGCACGGAAGTATCCGTTGGACGCGTGATCGCGCCGATTGCGTACAAGGTGAACGATCAACTCAGCATCGCCGCGACGGTCGACTTCGTCTGGGCCGGCATGGATCTCAAGATGGCGATGAGCGGCGCGCAGTTTTTCGACCTGGCCACGCCGAGCAGCCAGCAGTTCGGCCGCGCCTCCGGCTCGATCGTGCAGAGCTTCGGGCAGATCATGCAATCGATGCCGGCGGGCACGAGTGTCGACTACGCGTACTTCAATTTCGCCAACGGCAATCCCTTCACCGGCGCGGCCAAAGGCTATGGCTATGCCGGCAAGGTCGGGCTCGTGTACCGGCTGACGAGCGAACTCGCGGTCGGGCTCACGTATCACGGCGAGACCGAATTGAGCGATCTGAAGAGCGGCGCCTCGCTCGCGTTTCAGCTCGCGGTGCCGGGCATGGGCAAGGTGCCGCAGACACTGGCGGGCAATATTCGCGTCCGCGAGTTCGAGTGGCCGGCGATGCTCGGCGGCGGGTTCGCGTGGAGTCCGCCGGGGCCGTGGAGCTTCGTCGCGGATGTGCGGCGGGTTTTCTGGAGCGATGTGATGAGCAGCTTCGCCATGCGGTTCACCGCTGCCGATGCGGCGACCAACGGACCGTTCGCCGGTCAGGTGCTCGAAGCCGAACTTTTCCAGCGCTGGCGCGACCAGACGACGGTGCAGGGCGGGGTGGCATTCGTCGCGACGAAGGACGTCACGCTGCGGGCCGGCGCGAATTTCAGCACCAATCCCATTCCGAACCGCTACCTGAACTGCCTGTTTCCCGCGACGATCGAGAAGCACGTCACCGGCGGCCTGTCGTACCGCGTGGCCGAACGGTCGACCATCGATTGGTCGACCACGTACGGCTTCAAGGTGACGCAAACCAACGGCTACGGGATCGTCATCCGTCACCAGCAGCTGAACACGCAGCTCATGTTCAGCCACCGGTTCTGAATTCGCGGCGCCATGAAAAAGCTCCTCATTCTCGGCGCGGGCACCGCCGGCACGATCATGGCCAACAAACTCGCGTCCGCTCTGCCGCGCGACGAGTGGCACCTCACGATCGTCGACCGCGACGAGACCCATCACTACCAGCCCGGATATCTCTTCATCCCGTTCGGCATCTATTCGCCGGCCGACATCGTGAAGCCGCGCCGCGATTATCTGCCGCGCGGGGTCGAGGTGATCATCTCCGGCCTCACGGTGATCGAGCCGGAGCAGAATCGCGTGCGGCTGCAGAACAACCGCGTCCTGGCGTACGATTTTCTGATCATCGCGACCGGCGCGCACCCGGTGCCGGGCCAGATCGAGGGCCTGCTCGGCGAACAATGGCACAAGAGCATTTTCGATTTCTACACCTTGGAAGGCGCGGCCGCGCTGGGCCGGCGGTTGAAGCATTGGGAGGGAGGCCGGCTCGTGATCGACATTGCCGAGATGCCGATCAAGTGCCCGGTGGCGCCGCTGGAGTTTGCCTTTCTCGCCGACTGGTTCTTCACGGAACAGGGCATCCGCGATCGCGTGGAGATCGAATATGTGACGCCGCTGCCGGGAGCGTTCACCAAGCCCAAGGCGTCGGCGCTGCTGGGAGATTTTCTCGACCGGAAGCGGATCAAGCTCGCGGCGGATTTCGCCATCGGCCGCGTCGACCAGGCGGCCAGGAAGATCGTTTCCTGGGACAATCGCGAGATCGGCTACGATCTGCTGATCAGCATCCCGACCAACATGGGCGACGAGGCCATCGCGCGGTCCGGCTTCGGCGACGAGCTGAACTTCGTGCCGACGGACAAGCATACGCTGCGCTCGAAGGTGAAGGAAAACATCTTCGTGATCGGGGACGCGACGGATTTGCCGGCGTCGAAGGCCGGCTCGGTCGCGCACTTCGAGGCAGACATCCTCACCGAGAACTTGCTCGACGCGATCGACGGTCGCCCGCTGCGCGCGAAGTTCGACGGCCATGCGAACTGCTTTATCGAGTCGGGCTTCAACAAGGGACTGCTGATCGACTTCAACTACGAGACCGAGCCGTTGCCGGGGAAGTTTCCGCTGCCGGGCATCGGGCCGTTCTCGCTGCTGGAGGAGACGAAGATGAATCACTACGGGAAAATGATGTTTCGCTGGGTCTATTGGAACCTGCTGCTGCGGGGCGCGGAGCTGCCGATCGAGGCGGAGATGACGATGGCCGGCAAACGCCGCTGAACCATGGACTCGTTCGAACAAACCGCCCTGGCCGACCGGCTCGACGCGATCGACCGGAAGCTGGATCGCGTGCTCGCGGAAGCCGAGGAGGTGCGCCGGATCCGACGCGAGGTCGAGGAGCTCAAGGAGGACCTCGCGCGCGTCGGCAAAGACCTGTTCCAGACCGCCGTCGCCGAACTGGAAAGCAGCGCGCCCTTCGTGCGGACGGGCGATTTCGCCGCCGTGGCCAGGCGCCTGATGCGAAATGTGAACACGATGAACGAGCTGCTCGTGCAGCTCGAAAGTGCGCGCGAGTTTCTCGCCGACGCCACGCCGCTCGGGCGGCAGTTGTTCGGCGACGGGCTGGCGAAGATGGATGAACTGGATCGGAAGGGCTATTTCGCGATGGGCCGCGAGCTGCAACGCGCGCTCGACAACGTCGTCGCCAATTTCACGGTCGAGGATGTCCGGCTCCTGGCCGACAATCTCGTGGCAATCCTCCAGACGGTGAAGAACCTCACGCAGCCCGAGATGCTGCAGGCGATCAACAATGCCGTGGAGGTTTACCAGCAGATCGATTTCGGCACGATGGAGGAATACTCGCTGTGGCGCGCGTTGCGCGAGGCGAACAAGCCGGAGATGCGCCGCGGACTCGGTTTTCTGATTGTATTTCTGCGCAATCTCAGCGCACACACGCCTGCCCCGCGCCGATCGGGCCCGGGGCCGACGCTTTCCGTTCAATCCTCAACGCTCCACTGACATGGCCATCCGCACCATTGCCAACCAGGCCCTCGATTTCGACGCCGAGGGCTTCATGACCAACTTCAAGGACTGGAACCTCGAGGTGGCCAAAGCGATCGCCGCCGAGGAGGGCATCGCGCTGAACGATCGGCACCTCATCGTGCTGAATTTCATGCGACGCGAATTCGAGGCGAAGGGCGACGGGCCTTCCATCCGCCGGCTGACGAAAGAGAGCGGCGTGCCGACGAAGGAATTGTACGAGCTCTTTCCCGGCGGCCCGGCGAAGAAGGCGGCGCGGATCGCCGGCATCAAGAAACCCCACGGCTGCATTTGAACGAACCACCTCGCATCATGAGCACAGCCACCCTGGAATCGCCCGGCCCGCAGCGCGCGGTCGAAAAAGAGCGGATCAAGAAAGTCTCCATCATCGTCTCGAAGGGATCGCTGGAAGGCGTTTATCCCGGACTGATCATGGCGAACGGCGCGCGGATGGAAGGCATCGAAGCCAACCTGTTCTTCACGTTCTTCGGACTCTACGCCGTGATGAAGGGTTATCAGGACAAGATTCAGATTGCCACGGTGGGCAACGCCGCGATGCGCGTGCCGGATGCGAAGGGATTCGCCCTGCCGACCATTCTCGGGCTGCTGCCGGGCATGTCGGCCTTCGCGACCTTCATGATGAAAAAGGAAATGGAGAAGCTCGACATCCCGCCGGTGGGCGAGTTCGTGCAGATGATCAGCGACGCCGGCGGCCATCTTTATGCCTGCAAGGCGACGGTCGACATGTTTCACCTGAAACCGGACGACTTTGTGCCGGCGATGGAGCGCGTGCTGACGGTGGGCGATTTCTACGAAATGGCGGCCGGCGGCGAAATCATCTTCACCTGATCGGCGCGCCGGGTCCAGTGGCCGGCGCGGATGCGAATATACGCATCCTTGCAGCGGCGCGGGCCCTGTGTTCACTGGCCACACCGATGGCCAAAAAATTTCCGCTTTCCGACGACGCGCTGGAGTTGATCGCGCGGCGTTTCGCCGTGCTGGCCGAGCCGACGCGGCTGCGGTTGCTGCATGCGCTGTTCGACGGGGAGAAGAATGTGAACACGCTGGTGGCGGAGACCGGCGGCACGCAGGCCAACACCTCGCGGCACCTGCAGACGCTGATGCAGGCCCATATCCTTGGGCGACGGAAGGAAGGCCTGCAGGTGTTCTACTCGATCGCGGATCCGTCGATTTTCAAGCTTTGCGAACTCGTCTGCGGCAGCCTGGAGAAACAGCTGACGAAGCAAGCCGGAGTTTTCAGCGCCGCGCAGCGGTGAGTCGGCCCGAACGAATCGCCTGCCAGCAGGCTTCCTGCATTCTTTTGCCCATATTTGGAGGGCCCGCCTCCGTGCGGGCCGCGGACGACACGGAGGTCGTCCCTCCAAGTACGGCGCTACATCGCTGCGCCGCGAATCGTGCCCACGGCCTTGTGCATCGCGGCGGAAACCGCGGCGCAGGCCGGATCGTTGTCGAGCGCGTTGAGCGGCTTGTTGAACGGCTCGGCGCGCACCGGACCGTCGTAGCCGATCTTCACCAGCGCCGAGAGGAAGGTGGCGACGTCGATCACACCGGTGGCGGCGGGCAGCTCGCGCTCGTTGTCCTTCTGCAGCGACTTCGGCACGTCCTTGGGCGCGTCGTTCAAATCCACACTGACGACGTCGGAGTTCTTGAGCGCAAGGATGTCCGCCTCGGTGTCGCCGGCCATCGTCCAGTGCCAGGAGTCGAGCACGAGCCCGACATTCGGCGTCCCGATGTCCGCGATCAACTCGCGCGCCTCGGCCATGGTGTGGACGAAGGGATACCGTTTTCCGACGAGCAGGAGCTGCGTGCCGACGTATTCGAGCCCGAGCCGCAGCCCATGTTCGTTCAAAACCCGCGCGACGTCGCGCAGCCGCGTCGCGTGCTGCTGGAAATTCGCGCGATAAGTAAGCGCCTCGTGACTCGGCGAGAGCCACGTGCCCACGCGCTTCACGCCGGCCCGCTGCAGCGCGCTCGCGATCCGCGGCAGCTTGGCCAGCCCGTCGCGAAACGTCGCATCGTCTTTCCGGAAATCCACCGGCAGGCCGGCGGCCGACCAGACGAGTCCTTTCGTCTTCAGGTCAGCGACTATGTCGTCCAACTCCGCGCCGGGCATTCGCGCGAGTTCGTCGACGCGCGGCTCGGCCGACTCGAATCGATGCCGTTGCGCGAGTTCGTTCAGTTCGCGCTGGCTCTTCACGTTCACCCCGACGCTCCCGGGCGTGAGCGCGAGGGTGAACTTGCGCGGAGACGCGGGTGGCGTGGCGGCGCGGGCCGCCAGCGCGGCGGCTGCGGCAACGGAGGTTTGGAGAAATTCGCGGCGGTTCATCGCGCCGCTGAGGCTGGAGGCACGGTTGGTGCGACGCAAAGTTTTCCCGCAGGCTCGACCTGGCGCGGCGGGCGGCTCTGATTGGCCGGGAATGCGCTGGCTGGTCTTATCCGTGTGGCTGTTCGCCGTGGTCGCTTACCGCGGCGAGGGCGCCGCGGCGCCAGTTTCGTCGACGAAACCCGGCGAGGCCCAGCCGGCGATCGCCATCGTCGACTTCGCCGACGCGGCGTACGGCGGAAGGATTCGCCAACTGCGGAAGGGCGACGGCCACGAGCACAACTTCTACTACACGCGAAATCCGTGGAACGCGGATGGCACGCGGATGCTCGTGATCCATTCCGATCTCGAGCAGAAAAACTGGCGGGTGGCGCTCTGCGGCGGCGACGGCGTTTTCCAAAAATATCTTTTCACGCCGAACGAGTACGACTGGCGGATCGTGTGGGACCGCCATGATCCCGATGTGTTCTACACGACGCGCAGCGCGGCGCTGTATCGGTACAACGTGCAGACTGGCCGCGCCGACCTGCTGAAGAAGCTCGCGCAACCGCTGCGGCCGACCGGTGCGAGCCTCAACCAGCGCGGCGATCGGATCCTGGTCGCGACCGCCGATTGGACGTTTCATTCGTTCGGGTTGCCGGACATGACGGCGGAACGCAGTTTCCGGCCGGCGGTGCCGAAGGGTTACAACTCCGACAAGCCGGCGTACACCGGTCATGGCGACACGATTCATGTGGCATACGCCGACGGCGAGCGGCAGGCGATTGTCGTTTACCGCGACGACGGCACGCTGGTTCACGAATTCACCGGCATCGGTGGCGGCGGGCACTACGATTTCTCCCCCGAGGGGAAACTCGCGTATTTCAAGCTGCCGCTCGGTTCCGGTGGCAACCGCGCGCTGGAGGTTCACGTGGTGAATCTCGACGGCAGCGACGATCGCATCGTTTTCGCCGCCGCCGCGGCGGAGATGGCATACGTACAGAACCTTCACCTCTCGTGGCCGGATAACGTCAACGACTGGTTCGTCGCTTCGCTGTTTCCCAATGCGAGCAAGCTGCCGCCGAAGTATCAGCGTTGGCTGGACGAAATCGTGCTGATTCGGGTCGACGGCACGCATCGCGTGCTGGCCCGCAGCGAAACGGCGCATTCGCGTGCGGCGGGCCGCGGCGGCGCGGGCGACCTGTTTTGGGCGCAACCGCTGGCGAGTCCGAGCGCCGACGGCCGGCGGATCGCGTTCAATTCCAGCCGCAGCGGCACGGTGGATCAGTGCATTCTTTACGTGAACGAGCCGCGGTAATCCGGCCGGCGGAGTGCAGCCGCGGTCGGTGAACGCCGCGGGCCGGGCTCAGCGAGCCCGGCCACGGCGAAGTAGACACGACGTCATTACTAAAAGCGTGCGGGCCGCGGACGACACGGAGGTCGTCCCTCCAAGTAGGTCCAATTATCAATGACGCTTGGTATTGTTTGAATTACTCGCCCTGGAGTTCGCGCAAGGCGAGGTGGCCGTCGAGCAGATTGAGCGCCTCGGCCAGATTGGTCTCGCCGAACGCCTCGACCATCTCGGCGCGAATGCTCAGCACCTGCTCGCGCGTCAGGTAGTCGAGCATCACCGCCACGAATTTCAGCAGGGCGTTCAGCCGTTCACCTTCGGGCAGCGAGTCGATGTGCACCCGAATCGCGTGCAGAAGTTGGCGAGCTTCGCAGTCGAGGTCCATGGTCGTGAGCTTTGTCCGATGGACAGCCGCGGCAAGTCATCCGGCATCGATCCGCGAAAATATTTTCGGGAACCTGGGCAGCGCAGATTGCGTGGTGAGCGCAGGATCTCGATGCCCGGTTCCGGGTGCCATGGCTTTCGGGAAAAACTGGCGCGGCTCGCGGTTGAGGTTAGCGTTGAGCGTGCTTTTACGGATTTCCGTCACGGGCCTGTTGCTCGGATTCGTTGCCGTTGCTGCCCACGCGGCTGCCGTGGCGAAATCAGCCGACGGGTGGGAAAATCTCTTCGACGGCAGGACGCTCGCCGGCTGGGCGCAGTCCGGCTTCGAAGGCGAGGGGAACGTGACGGTGGTGAATCCGTTTGGCGATGGCCGCGGTGCAATCGTGGTCGGAAAAGGCACGACGCTCTCCGGCTTCACGTGGACGCGCGGGTCGGCGCTGCCGCGGATGAATTACGAAATCAGCCTCCAGGCGATGAAGCTCGACGGGATTGATTTTTTCTGTGGCCTCACGTTTCCGGTCGGACCTTCGGCGTGCAGTTTGATTCTGGGCGGATGGGGCGGCACGACCGTGGGCATCTCGAGTGTTGATCACTCCGACGCCTCCGAAAATGACACCACGCGGGATCGCGATTTTGCCGAAAGTCGCTGGTATCGCGTCCGCGTCCGCGTGACCCCCGACAAAATCGAGGCATGGCTGGACGACGCAAAGATCGTGGACCTCGAAACGAAGGGCCGGACGATCAGCCTGCGACCGGGCGATATTCAGAAATCGCTGCCCCTCGGGATTGCCACGTACATGACGGCCGCCGCGTTTCGGGAGATTCGGCTGAAGCGGCTGGAACTGCAGAGAGAGACCAAGTGACGACGTGGAGGGGGCCGCACGGAACCACCGACGTCGCAGACGCGCATCCCGAGATCGGCGCGCGATTCAAGGGCGACTACGAGCGCTGGGCGAAAACGCTCGTCTGCCGGCTGCCGGGACAGAAGGGCAAGAAATCGGACGAGTAACGCTCGCGGATCGTCGAAGGGGCGATGTTCCGATCGCAGATTCTTTTTGACCGCGGACTACGCGAACAACGCGGATGAAGGGCGGGGGAAACTCAGACCCTCCGCGTGATCCGCGGTTGATTGGCTTCATGGCTCGCTCCGCGGCGGCTACGCGGCGCGAATGTCGGCCTCGAGCTTGCGGCGGACGAAACGCCGGCGACGCAATTCGGTGAATTCCTTGCTGTAGACCTTCTGCGCGAGATCGAGCAGGCCGTGGCGCAGCGCGTCGACGGAGAGATGGGCCGGTCGATACGTGACGTCGAAAAGCGTCAGTTTTTCCCATGCGCCGGACTCGAGCAGCCGGCCATGACGCGCGAAGCGCTCGTATAGTGGTGTGCCGGGAAACGGCGTCAGGATCGTGAGCTGAATCTCGTAGAGTTCGCTCTCCTGGATGAATTCCCACAGCCGGTCGAACGACGCCTCGGTGTGGGTGTCGAGCCCGAGCACGAAGCAACCGTTCACCGTCACGCCCGCGTCCTGGATGCGCCGAATGCTGTCGATGTAATGCGAGCGTTGCCGCGCCTTCCAGTTCGCCTTCAGCTCCATGCCCTCCGTGCCGTCGGTCGGATCCTCGAGCCCTATCAGGATTTGCGCGCAGCCTGCCGCGCGGAGCTTGCGCAGAAGCGCCTCGTCCTGGGCGACGGAGATATCCGTTTCGGTGAACCAGCGGACCTGCTCGCCCGTCAACGCATCGGCGAGCGCGTGGCCGTGGCGCTTGTCGGCGAACGTATTGTCGTCGGCAAACTCGATGAACGGCGCGGCCCAGATTTTCTTTATCTCGTGCAATTCCGCGATCACCTTCGCGGCCGGTTTCGTGCGGTACTTCGGGTTGAGCCGGATGGAAGCCGCGCAGAACTCGCAGTTCCACGGGCAGCCGCGCGCAGTTTGAATCGTGAGCCGGTTGTACTTCCGGATGTCGAGCAGGTCGAACCGCGGCATCGGCGCATCGGCGAGGTTGAACGTCTCGGCCGGCCGATAGCGCGGTTGCAGGCGGTCGTGCTCGAGGTCGACGAGCAGCTGCGGCCAGACCATCTCGGCTTCGCCCACCACGATGGCGTCGGCGTGTGCCGCCGCCTCGTCCGGGCACAAGGTGACGTGCAGCCCGCCGAGAATGACCTTCGTGCCGATGGCGCGATACCGCGCGGCGAGCCGGTAGGCGTCCTTGATCATCGCGCTGAAACTCGAGATCGCCACGACGTCGAACGGGCCTGGCAACCGCGCCACGATGTCCGGCGAGTCGACATCCGGCACGTCGACGTAGGTGACCTGGTGCCGCTCGGGCGTGAGGCCGGCTAGCGTGAGCAGGCCGAGGCTGGGCAGCGAGGCGATGACTTTGCTGCGTTCGACGAACCCAGGGAGGTTGAGACCGATGGTCAGGAGATCCGGATCGACGACGCGGATGCCGGAGAGAGCGAGGAAACCGATTTTCATGGAAACGAAACGACGAGGCATCCGATGCCGAGCAGGGTGGAACCAGCGGGAATGAAGAACGCGTGGCGGAAGGGTTTTCGCCATGCGGTGAGAAAGCAGTTCAACGGCATCGTGATCATTCCCACAATGAGGAGCAGCGACCCCGTACGAACGATCGCTGACGCGGGCAACTGCGCCGCGGTAAGGGAATAGAGGATGTTGATGAGTCCAAGCCCGAAGCAGGCGATGTGGCCGAGTCGGAGCATGCGTCGCGGAAACGAGGCGTAACCGCCGAGCCAGTCTTCGCGGTGGAAGCAAAGCCCCATCAGCGCGCCGGTACCCGCACCCGCGAGAAAGCCGATCCAGCCGGCGAGAAGGTTGGCGGTGGAATGCATCGTCGTGCGCCTCAATGCGGAATTTGCCGCGGCAACGGATCGGTTGATGAATGGGGGCGGGGCGCCCTCCCTGCGCATTTCGGGACGGACGGCCGTCTGCGGGGTGGGGGCATCCCGCCTCCATCACCGTGCCAGATTGCCCGGCAGCGAAGGTTTGGCGTTGGAGATTTCGCGTGCAGCGGTCCTCTCCGCAGCCGGATTGCGCGACTTTCGTTCGGCGATTTCGTCTATTCCCGATGATGCCGCGTTCTTGTCTGCCGCTGCTGCTCATGTCGTGGGTGCTGTCCCTCCTCGGTTGTGTCGAGCTGGACGGCCCGCGCGATCAATTGCCGCGCGCGGCGATGCCGACGGTGAATTTGCCCCCGGCGGCGCCGCGCGTGGAGGTGCCGGACGAGGTGCTGGTGGCGGATGCCGTGCGGTTGGCGCGGGCCGAAGACTTCGGTGCCGCCGGGCAGAAATTGACGGGAATCGACGACCGCGGTCGCCGCGTCCGGCTGGCCGCCGCGGTGGCGGGAAATCTGGCGACGCAGAATCCGGCCGTTGCCGCGCGGTTTGCCGAAAAGCTCCCGGTTGGCCAGGCGCAGAGCGCAGCACTCGAAGTGGCGGCGCAAGCGTGGTCCCAGCGCGATCGCGAAGCCGCGCTACGCTGGGCGCACGGCTTGTCGGAGCCGGCCGCCGCCCATGTGGCGCGCGTCACGATCGCGGAGGCCCTCGTGGCCGGGGATCCGCGGGCTGCCATTGATCACGTGCGCGCGCTGCCGGCGGATGCCGCGCGCGACGACACGCTCATTGTCGTGGCGGCGGCCTGGGCGCGCCGCGATGCGGAAGCCGCGCTGGCGTGGGTGCGCGTATTGCCGGACGATGAACTGAAAGCGCGGTTGACCTCGGCGATCGGATTCGAACTCGCCCAGCGGAATCCCGATCGCGCGATTGCCGTGGCCGAAATGCTGCCGGCCGGCCGCAATCGCTGGCTGCTGTTTTCCGCCATTGGCCAGACGTGGGTCGCGACGGACCCGAAGGCGGCGCTGGCGTGGGCCAACAAGCTGCCGGCGGGCGAACCGCGCGATGCCGCGTTCGCGGGAGTGAACACCGGGCTTGGCCTGCCGACCATGCGACGCGTCGCCGGTCCGCCGGGATCGCGTTCGTTGCGCACGCGGGGCAGCGGCCGCGGGATGATGTGGCCGGAGGGGAATGCGGCGGATTTCGCGGCGTGGCTCGCCACCCAGGCCCCGGGCGTGGCCCGGGGCGGTGCGGTCCCCCGGGGCGGGCGGCAGGCGC
>Ga0080064_1003065_pt1 | contig 25681 bp, 26 predicted proteins | sample Subgrocontami54m_FD_69260 | JGI IMG/M metagenome (GOLD analysis project Ga0080064, IMG submission 69260) | Subsurface groundwater microbial communities from S. Glens Falls, New York, USA - GMW46 contaminated, 5.4 m (SPADES assembly) (version 2) ...
TGGCCGCGCCAATCAGCCACCTCATCCACGACTGGATGGCCGAGGCGCGCGACAATATCGGCGGCACCGGTGACCACACGACCGCGTACCTCTACTGGGAGCAGAAAGCCCGGGCGTCGGCGAAGGAGTAGCCGTTAGACACCACGCGAAGCCTCTCGCTTTTCCTCCGCCAAAGACCAGCAGATTGTTGTCGTTTGCGATTCCGTCTCAATCGCCACCGGCGATATTTCGGAAGTGCTGTCCTCGCTCAAAAGTCTCTCTGGCGACCGCTCTTCCGCCATGACTGCCAAGGGTGCTGTAACGCTGGTGTTCAACGGCTACGACGACGACCCCCGCGAGCTTGAGTCCATTCCAGAAGTGAGGGAATGGTTTGCCAAACTGTTCAAGGCATGGCCGTACTGGTCTTTCTTCGCTAGCCGGATCGACCAGACTGTGCCGCTTGTCCTAACATGTTTGATGTCGGGTGAGACTGTGGCCGGTGAGCCTGGCATGGTGGGTTGGGAATTTGATGGGGACAAATTGAAGCCGTTGCTGTTCGAGATGTTCGGATACCAGAACGAGTTAATCGAAAGGTTCAGATCGTGGCTCGCTTCGCGATCACGATCTAACCTTATTCGTTGGGGATCGGTGAGGATGTGAACGAGCGGTCTTCCCGTGACTTCCTTGAGGCGGTGCAGGCGTTCTTCAATTAAACATGGCGTCTTAGTGCGTGTTTGTCCATGTTTGCGCTACATTCTGCCCATGACTGGCATCGCCCCGTACGTTCTCTGCCCAGAATGACCAAATCCGAATTGATCGCTAAGTTGGCCGGGCATTACCCGCAACTGGTCGCAAAGGATGCTGAGTTTACGGTCAATGCGATACTCGATGCCATGACCGTGAGCCTGGTGAAGGGCAAGCGCATCGAGATCCGTGGGTTTGGCACTTTTAAGATCAACTACCGCCCCCCGCGCACTGGCCGCAATCCGAAGTCCGGGGAGAAGGTGCCAGTGCCGGAGAAGTTCGTTCCGCACTTCAAGCCGGGCAGGGAGCTGCGTGAGCGGGTTAATAGTTACCCGGTCACCGACCATAGGATTAACAAATGAAAGTACGTTGGACTGCAATAGCCATGATTGCTGGCCGTGGCGCCGCCTGGTTGTGGTGATTACGCCTTACCTTCCTTAGCCAGCTCCTGGAGCAGTTCCTTTGCCAGGATCTCAGCCGGCGTCGAGCCAACCTGTTTGCTCTTGCCACCCATGCCGGTGGAGACGGTCAAGATCTTTCCTGCAATCCAGTAGGTTCCCCGATGCGCCTTGCCGTCAATCTCGCAGGTTACGGGGTAGCGCGGTGGATTATTGTCCATGGTGCAGTAACGGCCGGTGACAAAAATCGTTGACGTGTACAACGTGGAGTGCTGCACGCTGCGCTTGAGCTGTACGGCATTCTCTCCATGGGCGGCAAGAGCATCCAACTTGGCGCTATATCGCCTGAAACTCTGGCTAGGCAATTACTTCTGAAACTGGCGAAGGAAGGTAAGGCGTAGCAGCCTGCTACTGCGGTAGCCGTCGGGCGGGGCTTCGTTTTTGCCGCAAACAGTTTGCGGCTTAGGTACTGGCGGGCCAGAAGATACGCCAACACAAACCGTCTGAAGCCGCGATCAAGCGCCCGCCTCTACCGATTGCCAATAATCGTTGATGATCATACCAATTGATCAAGTCAGGCGAACTGCAGTTCAATCTTGCCAGCGCGGCGCCGTACGGGTCCCACGACAATCTTCACGTCGTGACCCAACTTGGTCACCAGTTCCAACAACTTGGCTTCGCTGACGCCGCGAAACTGTCCCCGGGTAATGCGCGATATCTTTGACTGATCGATGCCGAGCAGAGCGGCGGCCCCGGCTTGCGTCAAGCGGCGCGCCTTGATCGCGCGGGCAATCTCCCCGGCAAGCTGCGACTTGCGCTGCATTTCGGCCGCGTCGGCATACCCCAAGTCGGCATAGACGTTGGTGCTGCCCTCTTCTATCGTGACTTCGTTGTGCTTGCTCATCATCGCCTTCCTTGCTGTGCTTGCCAAACCTCGTAATCTTGCTTCGCTGCTTTCAACCGGACGTTGATCAGTGCCAGATCTTCCTTAGGCGTCATCAAGGCCGCTAACATCAAGATCGAGTAAGCATCTTACTCAGCGGCATTCTGTCGGGCTTGAGCAAGTCTTGCCCACTGCACGGAGAAGGATGCAGGCCGGTTTGACGCACCGAGCTACCTCGGTCAGGTATCGAGGCCAGTCAGTCGACAGAAAGCGCGCCACATCGAATCGTTGGCGACGCCCAGAATAAGCGGCCGGTCAGCGGTGTCAAACGCCTCATTAGGGCACAAGGATTCATGCCCGACGCCGTATCTTTTTGGTTCGGTACCGCGCTCCCAAAAGTTCCGCAGCATATACGACAAGAATCCGATGGCTGTGTCGAACAGGGAAACTTCGATCGCAGCACCCTGTCCTGTCACGTCGCGCCCGTGCAGGGCCGCGAGTATGCCGGCGAGCGCATGCATGCCGGTACCTTGGTCGATCAGCGAAAAGGGAATTCGGACTGGGCCGCCTTCGCTTTCGCCCGTGATGGACAACATCCCTGAGAATGCCTGCAGAATGATGTCGTAGCCCTTGCCATCGCGCATCGGACCTTGCGTGCCGTAGCCCGAGATGCTGCAGTGGATGATCCGGGCATTCACCGCCCGCAGCGTGGCCGCGTCCAGGCCCAAGCGCGCAGCAGCACCGGGGCCTATTGCGATATCGAATGTGCTGACGGTTTCGTCGCGGTCCCGCGGCACGTTCTCGAACACGCACCTCGCGATCGCATACCACAATTCCTCAGCGGTCGATTGGGCCCAGATCAGTGGCTGCTTGAGCGCTTCGTCGCAGGGCACTTCGCGGTAGGCTAGCTGGCGTGCAGAAATTGGGCCGGCATAACTGTCACGTGTACTACGTCTGCGTAGTCAAGCGTCGAGCCTCGGTACGGTCGCTAAGAGAGTGGGGCGAGTCTGGTGAAACACCATCAACTGGTCGATGTTTGTCCGTCCCCGCCATTCAAACAATTTGCGAAAGTCCACCCACTGCAGCGTGATCACCAGATTTAGGTCGGAGATCGAAAATCGGCCGGGGACAAAGCCTTCCGGCGTGGCGCGCTTCTCTAGCCAGTCTAAAATGAGCTGCACCCGTTGACGTTCCTTGGCGAGATAGGGCGGATCGACCATCGCCCCGCTTGACTTGCCGAACCGCAGCATGGTTAAGCCGCAGTTGAGCACCGTCTCGATGGCGGCCAGCGTTTCCCAATCGTCCCAGCGTTGCTCGGGGCGCACCAAGCTGCTACCGAGTGGTGGCTTGGGTGCATTCGGCGGCGTATCGGGGTACTCGGTCAGTAAGTAATCGATGATTACGTTCGATTCGAATAGAACGCGTCCATTATCGTCAAGCGCTGGTATGCGACCGCAGGGATTGATCTTCGTTGCGTAATCGGTATTGATTTGAGGATCAACCAGCATCCGATTGGTGAACTGGTAATCCGTGTATTCCAGCCCTTTCTCCGCTAGCACCACGCGCACCTTGCGCGTGTAGGGCGAGATTAGACTCATGTAGAGTGTTCGCATGGCAACGTCTCCTGGCTGATTGTTTTCAAGTGCTGCATGGGAATACCTCTTTGTCGGGGTACGACGATCATGCGCACGTCGCACGCCGATGGAAGTGCGCGCGCAATACCCGGTCCGGAGCACCTTCGGCGAGGAATGCCATGGGCGTATCGATGCTTTAATCCTCCGCGCGCTTGATGAAATCGCTGACCCAAGCGTGATGGCCGTTCGGCAAGTCGCACTGGATGCGTGGGTCGTCGATCTCGTCGTAAGCTTTGACTAGCGGCATTGCAGCCGTCCTGTCGGATGTGTGTTTATCGCAGTTGAAAGGTTTCCGCTTGTAGTGCTTCCTCCTTCCTTGGGCTTGTCCTGGCGCAATCATTCGGGCTTCACCTTCGCGAACTTGATGACGTTTGCCCATTTCGTCACTTCGTTATGCAGAAACGCGGTGTACTGTTCGACCGAATTGCCGACCATATCTGAGCCTTCAGCTTTGAGCTGCTCCTGCAATTTCGGCGAACTCATGACGTTCACGGCATCGGCATTGATCTTCGCAACGATATCGCGGGGTGTCTTGCCCGGCGCGTTGAGGCCGTTCCAGGGGACTGCTTCGAAGCCTTTGAGGCCCAACTCATCGAGCGTCGGTATGTCCGGAAGCGCGGCCGATCGCTTGAGACTCGTCACTGCAAGCGGACGGAGCTTGCCGGTTTTGACGAGCGCAATTGCCGAAGTAATACCGTTGAAGACCACGTCGACGTGGCCGCCGAGAAGAGCGGTCAAGGCCGGCGCATTGCCGCTATAGGGAATTGACACCATCTTGACGCCCGCCATCGCGTTGAAGAGCTCGCCCGCGAGATGGTTCGTTCCTCCCACGCCGGTGGAACCGAAATTGAGCTGGCCCGGTTTAGCCTTCGCAAGCGCGATCAGTTCCTTGATCGATTTCGTCGGCGCGCCTGGATTCACCACGACGACGAGCGGTGTCGTATTGAGCAGCGTGATCGGCGCAAAATCGTTGAACGTATCGTAAGGCAGTTTCGGCATCATGCTTGGATTGATGGTGAAATGGGTCGTCGTGAGGAGCAGCGTGTAGCCGTCGGGCGCTGCATGGGCGACGATTTCGGCGCCGATGACGCCGCTGGCGCCCGGCCGGTTATCGACGACGACGGGCTGGCCCCACTTCTCGAACAATTTCTGCGCAACAGCGCGCCCGATGATATCGGTGCTGCCGCCTGGCGGAAACGGCACGATGAGTCGCACGGCGCGCGCTGGGTAGTTTTGCGCCAGCGTTGCGCTCGCCGCGGCGAATAAAGCTATCGCGAGCAGTGATTTGCCGAGCATGATCGTCCTCCTCGAGCTGAATATTTATTACTTGCCCACTTTTGCCGCTATCCCAGAGGGCGCGCCTACGCCTTGCCACGTTGGTATCGATAGCCGCGGCAGGCTGGACTCGGAGAAGCTTGGCACCTCGGGGAGTGCGGCCATGCGCTTGCTGCCCGTGAGCCGTTGTCCGATCAGGCGTATCGGCGATGCGGATAGTTCGCCCCTCCACGATTGGTCCGTTCACATTAGATTGTAAAGCGAAACGTAACACCAAGTCTCTTACGGGGCAAGCGGGCGCTACGTCATGGCACGAGAGGTCTTGAGCGCGGTGTCGCGAGTCCGTGGCGCTCGGCTGCCGACGTCTCCTTGTGTCGCCAATTTCAGGTAGTGACCGGCCCCTACAACGCGATCGAAGAATCCCACGGCCTGGCTGAACTCTTCGGACAGTTCAAGCTATAATGATATTGCTCTCCATCGCTTGACGCCGCTCGCAGTTGAAGTCTTAAACTTGCTGTAATTTCGAATAGGGACGCATCCTTTGGTTGGACCGTTTGAGCGCGTTCGAATCGATCAACCAGAACTGAGCATCCCCTATGACAAAGGTATCTGCATCGAAGGAAACAGAACACGGAAGCGCTTGGAGCAATCATTGATGGACGTGGCGCTGCAGAGGGAAGGGACCTTATGGCGTTAACCGAAAAGAACGTGATCGTGACGACTAAGTACGGGCACATGCCGGCATTCGCAGCATGTCCGGATGCGCCGGGACAGTATCCCGGAATCATCATCTACATGGATGCGCCGGGCTTTCGCGAAGAACTGTGCAACATCGCAAGGCGCGTCGCAAAGCAGGGTTATTACTGTCTGCTTCCAGACCTCTACTACCGCTACGGCGTGCTGCGTTTCGACATCCCACGACGCAACGACGCGATGTCTGCGGTCATCAGGCCCGCGTGGCACAACCTCACCAATGCCGATGTGATCGACGACACGTCGGGAATGCTCGCGCACTTCGATGCACAGGCGAGTGTCAAGCCAGGCCTCGTCGGATGTGTCGGATTCTGTATGGGCGGGCGATTCGCGATGACCGCGGCCGCGCGTTTTCCGCATCGCTTCGGCGCTTCGGCCTCGATGTATGGCGTATGGCTCGTCACAGACAAACCGGATTCGCCACATCTACTCGCCGACAAGATCAAAGGCGAACTGTACTTTGGCTTTGCCGAAGTCGATACCGCGGTGCCTCCCAACGTGATTCCGGAACTCAGGGCTTGCCTCGAAAAAGCGGAGACCAAGCACAAAATCGAGATGTTCGCCGGTACGACGCATGGGTTTTGCTTTCCCGAACGGCCCGATTATCATCCGGCCGCGTGCGATCAGGCGTGGTCGAGAATGTTCGAGCTTTGGGAGCGAAGCTTCCGGTAAAACGGATGTGGTGTGGCGCGTCCGGATAGTAGCTACACTCCTGTAAGGGGTGCGTCGAAATTGTCCAAATTGACGTAAGAGTTTTCTGTCAATTCTTTACCGTCAGGTCATTTCCAGCTTGCGGAACAACGGTGGCGATAGCCAGGCGGGCAACTGCCGAAGCAGTGGTGGGATCGTGACCACAGTTGCCGTCAGTGGCGACCCATCGCTTGTCCCTACGCGGTTGCAAGGATCCGAAAATCTGTCGCCTTGACCACCGGTTTCAGGTGCGTCTTCTCCCGCTTCAAATCGACTAGTCCATACCGGGACATCGTCTTGAGTGTTCTGGAAAGATTGCTTGGCTGACGCCCGGTGATCTTTGCAAGCACCGCGACCGAATCGGGGTTCGTTTCACGAATGACCTTGAGCAAGGCACGGTTCTGGTCGCTGAGAACCTCCGCGACAGACTTCATGGACGTAAACCAAATCTTGGGCTCGCCAGGCTTCGGCTTGTACTCCCCCTTGGCGATCGCAATCATCCGCACCCGGATCTGCTGCTGCGGCATCACACCGATAACGATAGCTTTCATTTGCGAACCTCTCTGATAACCCGATCAGCTTCAGCGAAGAAGTCTTCCAGCAAACGCTGAGGAGACTCGAACAGATAGGGCACTCCCGTATTGTTGGAGGTACGGTGGCGGTGGTCGTAGGGCAAGCGGCGCCCCGCAAATTCGAACTTCCTCGGCAGCTTCACCGCATGCGCGTTGTCGTAGCCGAGCACCCTTGTACCGTATCGTGAAGGGTCAGGCTGTACCGTATCCCATGAGGATATGCTCTGACGCCTCCACCGTCCTCACCTCGACCTTGATCCAAAAACCATCCTCCTGCTCCAGGACGCTGCCATCCAGTTCAAGAAGGGTCTTAAGACCATCGCTACGATGGAAAGTCATTGAAAGTTAACAGACCTTTTTTTGAGATACGTTCTAGTAGATTGCTTAGTTGACGACAATAGTTTGATAGTTTGATGACGCTTGACACTTCGCATATGGCTGTATACATTTGTCGACTACATGGTTCTCTAGTGAAAAAATATTCGATGCGGTCGTTCTCGTGTGAGTCGTGGGATGACTTGCAGGCGGTTCACCATACGAAATTGGTGCACGCCGCGCTGACGTTCACGTGCGTATCCAGATGTGCTTCGCCACACCCCGTCTTGCGCAATTTTCGGCGCAAACCGCGGTTGCCCTTCGTGTCAGGGACCGAGGTCTCAGGCGTGGTGATGGAAGCGGCGCAGGATGTCTTCGGATTCTGCCCCTGTGATCGCGTGGCCGCCGTCCCGGACTGGGGCGGCTTCGACGAAGAACCTTACAACGCCGTCACGACTTGGCGCGTGTCCGCCGACGTGAACCATTTCGCAGCCTTGCATTGTGTCCGTAACCTACGGGACCTCATGCTTCGAGCCGTGTTGGCGCGCACGCATGAAAGCAGTGATGGACTGTCCTTTCGATAGCGTCCACGCCAAGCGGCTGCGGCCCTCGCCTTCGACCATCCCTCTCTTGGCGCGCAGTATCGGCAGGCCTACGAAACCATCTCGCGGAGATCCTCCACCGGTCGCGCGGTACTCAATGTCACGCATTAACTTCATTACCTCAACGAGGAGATACGAAGCATGTCACCCCAGGAACTCGTCACCGCGTTCACACGCGCCGTGGAGACTCGCAACGGCGAAGCTTTTGCCCGGCTCTTCACACCCGATGGCGTCTACCACGACGTATTCTACGGGCAATTCCAGGGCCCGGAAAGAATCGCCAACATGGTGAACGATTGGTTCTATCGTCATGCGAGTGACCTCCGGTGGGACATGTTCCATCCTGTGAGCGACGGCGAGGTGTTGTATACGCACTATCTCTTTAGCTATGTTTCCTTGTTGCCCGTCGCAAAGGGCAAGCGCGTTGGCTTCGAAGGCATCAGCATGATGCAGATCAAGGACGGCCGGATCGCTCACTACCGTGAAGTGGCAAATACCGGTCCGGGCCTGCTGGACATGGGCTTTGCGCCCGAACGTGTGGCGAAGGTCCTGCTCAAGCAGGGCGAGCTTGTGAAGGCGCAACCCGCATACGCGCGCCACCTATGAAAACCCTTCCTCAAGGCATTGTCGTGACCGGCGCGGCAGGCGACCTCGGGCGCAACCTGTGTAAGAGCTTCCTGGAAGACGGCTACCAAGTCTATGCCGCCGACGTGAAACCGCAGGTAGCCGCCGCGCGATTGGTGCCCGTGCACCTCGACATCACCGACCGGGACGCGGTGTTTGCGCTGGCGCGGCGCGTAGCGCAGGAAAGCCGGCCCGAGGCCTGGGTCAATGCCGCGGGCATCTTCCGGAAGGGCACCGTTTCCACCGCCGGCGCGGCAGAGTGGGAGCGTATCATTGGCATCAACCTCACCGGCACCTTTCATTGCTGCGCAGCCGCGCTTGCGATGTTCGCCGAGGCGGGCGGCGGTCGCATCGTAAACGTGAGTTCAGTCGCCGGCCAGGCCCCCGGTGGCGGCGTACACCCGGCCTACGGCGTTTCCAAGGCAGGCATGCTCCAGCTCACGCGCCTATACGCGATGGAAGGCGCGAAGAATAATGTGCTTTGCAACGCCGTGGCACCTGGCATGCTGGAAGGCGAGATGATCACGGCGTACACGCCCCAGCAGCTTGAACGCATTTTCCGGGCGACCCCGCTGCGCCGCGCCGGCGCGATGGACGAAGTCAGCTCGGCCATTCGGTTCCTGTGTGGGCCTGGAGCCACATTCATTACGGGCGCGACTTTGCAGGTGAATGGTGGCGCGCTCATGCTGTAGAAAGTTAAGCGAGCCAGAGGCTGATCGGTGAGCTCGTCACGCAGGCCTCGTTTAACCTTGGCACGTCTTCGTCTTGCCGTGGCCCGGATCGAGTACTGGGACCGGAGTGCCATCAGCATGCAGCTTGCCACCCGCGCCACCGCCTGTCGCGTTATCTGTCACGATACAACAAAGAGGCTGGACGGTTCGACTAACGGGGACTAATCGACACCATTCAGACCATATCATCGGCAAGACTTACCCGCGGATGTGGGCAATAGCGGCAAGACTGGGCACGAGCAGATTGTGAAGCGTGATTGTCACCCACAAATGCGCTATCGCGGCGACGAAGAGGTGCACAAGAAGAACGGGACCAAGGCGTGTCTTTCGAACTCTTGTTGGAATTGAGCTCGACGTTGATCCGGGTTATACCGAAAAAGAGGAGGTGTGCAGAATGCGAGCGTTGGTTAGACCAGATGCATTCTGCTGTATACTAACCTCATACTTCAAAATACCGGAGGTTAAGTAATGGATCACAATGCAATTGGGCGTCTTCCGGCCGACGTTATCACAATTGCGTCCGAAGGCGGAACCTTGCGCCGAGAGCAAACGTACAAGACGCTGCGCGAAGCGATCCAGAGCGGCAAGCTCAAGCCGGGTACCCGCCTACGAGAAAACGAGCTGGCAGAGTGGCTGGGCATCAGCCGAACACCCATCCGCGAGGCGCTCAACCGCTTGCAAAGCGACGGCCTGATCGTAAACGAGGCCAACCGTGGCATGATTGTGACGGTGCTCGACCAACGCATGGTGTGCGAGCTGTATATGGTGCGCCAAGCTCTCGAGGGCACCGCGGCGGCCCTGGCGGCGCGACACGCCTCCGACGAGGAAATAGCGGTTCTGCGCGAGATTGCCGACCGAGATAAGAACTGCCGCGACAACCCGAAGATGATGTTGGCCAACAACCAGTCGTTCCATGAAGCCCTCTACCAATTCTCGCATAACCGCTACCTACTCAAGTTGCTGAACACGCTTCATGAGTCCATGGCCCTGCTTGGCAAGACCGCGCTTAGCCTCCCGGGCCGTTCGGAATCCACGCTACAGGAGCACCAGAAGATCGTCCGTGGCATCGAACGGCGGGATCCGGAAGCCGCCCAAGCCGCAGCGGTGGTGCACATCAAAGAAGCCTATCGCGCCCAGCTTCGCATCCTGCCCAAGAACGAAGCCGAAAGCCCACAAGGATCTGCTCGACCACTGGAAGCAAGAAGGCCTCGGACAGGCGCCCGCAGGCCGCGGCGATCTCATACTGAGTGATGCATGCAGTCCACGGCGTTGATGTAATCTTGGTCCAGTGGGCTCGGGTCACTTGGTAGCCGGCTTGGTGACGCGGGTTATACAGACAGGTGGGCCACCGACAGCGTGCCGATGCGCCTGTAATGACCATGATTTTCGTACCCTTGCCGCGCTTGGTCTTTCCCATTTTGGAGCCCCTTTATTGGCCATCGCGTAGGTGCCGTCGATGAAGCGTTCAGCTAAGTCGATCCATCCATGCTCGTCCAGATGTGGAGCCAGCGCTTCCAGATTCTGTCGTAGGACGCCCGTCTTGTTCCAGCGACTGAAGCGCCGGAAGCACGTCGAGCCCGAGGGGAACCGATCTGGCATGTCTGCCCAGGCCGCCCCCGTGCATAGCACCCAGAGAAATCCGTTGAGCGCCGCTCGGTTGTTGTGTTTCTCGGGCCGACCTCGACCATCCGCGCGGCGCACCATCTCTGGGATCAAAGGATGCAGAATCGCCTATTGCTCGTTTGTCAGTTTTTCTTTTCTAGCCATGCACAAGAATTAACACAGCCCAAAAGAAGTTAACAGCCCCCATTCATAAAATGACTTCTAGTCATTGCACGGCTAAACCTTATTGTATACACTAGTATCCAGTGATATCAGCAGACGCCGTCCCAATGTACGAACACTTCGCGATCAAGTACACGACCAACCAGAAACGGATGGCGCGCGACGAGTTCATCTCTATGCACGACATGCACGACGGGCTGCTACCCCTGGATTTCCTTGTCTGGGCGGCGCACGTGGACGGCCGAGTGATCCTAGTCGACAGCGGCGCAGACGAACAAGTCTGTACTTGGCGCGGTCACGATTTCATCCGTTGCAAGTCCGAAGGTTTGCGAATCCTGGATTTCCATCCCCAGCGGGTGACCGACATTCGTCACGCACATGCACGGGAACCACTGCGAGCCAGGCCATCTATTGCCCAGCCCCGACGCCCAACCACGTCGTGGTGGGCGACGACCCCATCGTACTCGACATCTAATTCGCGCCATCCGCGGCTACGCAGAGCGTCGCTGTGCGGCTGTGATAGGCGCCCAAACCCAGCGGAATGAAATGACCACCAGCGCCGACTTTGTTGTGCAGGCACGCCGACGAGGTTCCCTTCGGCGGCTTAAAATACCGCAGCTTCGGCCACAGTGGGGCGGCCTACGCTATTCGGGAAGTGACCGGGAAACACCTCGTCAGTTTCAACCCATGAATCCCCCAGCATGGTGGCGTTTGACTGGACGCCCCGCGTGCGCGGCACAGGCACAGGCACAGGCACAATGATACAGACCATGAGCGACCGACAACCCGTCGCCGAGCCGGCCGTCACCTGGGCGCGCGAGGGCGCCGTAGCCGTGATCCACATGAACCGGGCTGCCCGCCTGAACGTCCTTAGTCGCGACCTGCTCGCGCATCTCAACGACGCGCTGGCAGCGGCGAACGGGGAACCCTCCGTGCGCGTCGTCATTCTCAGGGGGCTGGGCCGGTCTTTTTCCGCCGGCGGCGACCTGACCGAGTTCCGCGAAGATTTCCGCCAGGCCCCAGACATAGCCGAGCAGATGGTCGGACGATTTCACCAGTGCATCCGCACCATACGGGGCATGCCTAAGCCCGTCATCGGGTGCCTGCAAGGCGCGATAGCCGGCGGCGGCTTCAGCTTGGCAATGGCCTGCGACTTGAGCATCGCCGCCGATGACGCAACGTTCCTCTCCGCGTACACACGCCTGGCCACCAACCCGGACGGGGGAGGTACTTTCACCCTTACGCGCCTCTTGGGCACGCGCCGCGCCCTGGAAGTGATCATGCTCGACGACAGCATTCCCGCCGCGCGTGCCCTCGAGCTGGGACTGGTCAACCGAGTCGTGTCCAGCGACGCGCTGGAGGCAAGCACGATGGAGATTGCCTGGCGGTTGGCCCGCGGGCCCGCAGCGGCGCTGGGTACCGTGAAGCGCTTGGTCTATGCTGCGCAAACGTCGTCGCTTGATGAACAGCTGAACGCCGAAAAGACTGCATTCATCGAGGCGTCGCGCAGCAGCGACTTCGAGGAAGGCATCGCTTCTTTCTTCGAGAAGCGCCCGCCCCGGTTCGGGGGCGCGAAAACCTGATGAAAGTCGACACGTTGCTGATCGAAGGCGGCAACGACGGGTTGTTGCTACTTAATGGCGCACGAGGCCCCGCGCCAGCATGCTAATACTGTGGCGGCGCCCCGACAGTGGCGCGTTTGAGGTGTTTTGGCCCGCGCGTATTTCGTCTCATCAGCCGGGCTTGATGAAACGATGGGCACAGCGCACATCCGCAGAGTCGACTATTACTTCGTCAACGCCGCGTAGGCTGTCGTACCTCCGAAAGTTCGCCAGTGGCACTTCCTTGAGTTGCAAGCTCGTTTCTACATCCATCGCCTGTCGCTGCGTTCTTCGACCGGGGACTGTTCGCTTCAAGTACTGCGAGGAGCGCTGATCAATACAAGGAAGACGATTTTGAGACGCGAAAGGGCAAGCGGTCGGCCGCTGACAACTTAGTGGTTCGGAACAATTTCGTGCAGCCGACGTCGCTTCAAAGAAAGAGTTTCTCCTTCGAGCCCTCGCCGGCAGAAACGGCTCAAGACAGCCTCGACCCAGTTTTGGCCCGCAGTTCTTCACAGGTCACACCTGGTGCCATTTCAACTACGCGCAACCCGCTTGGCGCCACATCGAGCACTGCTAGGTCAGTAATGATGCGGTTTACCACGCCAGCGCCAGTAAGCGGCAGGGTGCAGCGGGGCAGAATCTTTAGGTCAAAGCTACCGTCCTCTTTTGTTACCACGTGTTTCATCATCACCACTATCCTTTTCACGCCAGCTACCAAATCCATCGCGCCGCCCATCCCCTTGACCTTCTTGCCAGGGATCATCCAATTGGCGAGGTCGCCCTTTTCGCTAACCTGCATGGCGCCCAGGATCGACAGGTCAATCTTGCCACCGCGAATCATCGCAAAGCTCTCGTGTGAGCCGAAGAACGACGAGCCGGGGATGGCGGTCACGGGCTGCTTGCCGGCATTGATCAGGTCCGCATCGACCTCATGCTCAGCCGGTGCTGGACCAATACCCAGCAGGCCGTTTTCGCTTTGCAGCCATACGTCCATGTCGGGACTCACATGATTGGCTACTAGCGTGGGCAGGCCGACACCGAGATTCACATAGAAGCCGTCGTGCAGTTCCTTTGCCGCGCGGGCAGCCATCTCTTCATGAGTCCAAGCCATGTTCAGACTCCGGCCTGTTGAGCGATCGTGCGTCCCTCGATGCGCTTCTCGGGGTGCTCGTTCATCACGATGCGGTGCACATAGATGCCAGGCAGATGCACCGCGTCAGGGTCGAACGTGCCGGTTTCAACAATCTCTTCCACTTCCGCCACGGTGACGCGACCGGCCATGGCTACTACCGGGTTGAAATTACGCGCAGTGCGGCGAAAAATCAGGTTTCCGCTCTTGTCGGCTTTGTGTGCCTTAACCAGCGATACGTCAGGCACTAGAGCGCGTTCCATCAGGTAGGTTTGACCGTCGAACTCGCGAGTCTCTTTTCCCTTGGCCACCAGCATGCCAACACCAGTACGGGTGAAGAACGCGGGAACGCCAGCGCCACCGGCACGCAGCTTCTCGGCCAGAGTACCTTGCGGCGTGAATTCGACCTCGAGCTTGCCGGCGAGGTATTGGCGTACAGCTTCGTTGTTTTCCCCGATATAGCTCGAGATCAGCTTCACGATCTGCCGCGTTTGCACCAGTTGGCCGAGGCCGAAGCCATCCACGCCCGCGTTGTTGGATATCACGGCCAGATTCTTCACACCGGAATCGCGCAACGCTGCAATTAGCGCTTCTGGAATACCGCACAGACCAAAGCCGCCCACCGCTAGAAGTTGCCCGCTGCGGACGATGCCATGCAGCGCCGCTGCCGCGCTGGCATACACCTTGTTCATTCAAAATCTCCAGCGCGTGCCAAAATGGATTCGGGCAAATCGGGGTAGCGTCTCGGCGCCTTTGTGAAAGGAGAAATGCCTTTGTAGCGATGCGAACTGCGTTTCAGCATGGTGATGCGCCACGGTTAATGGTTGTTGCCAATGCCGCAAGCCCTTTCGCGACTTCTGACTGGACGAAGTATCGAGCGGAATAACCTCCTGCTGTACGAACTCCATCAACTGGTGGTGAAAGTCTTTGAGGTCACCCGATAGTCCAAGATCCATGAATCCCCCCACGAAAGTATTGGCTTCAAGACGTTCGTGCGGCGAGCATCAGGGCGCTTGCGTCAAATTCACTGAGACAGACCAAGCCACACGACGCCGCTTTTCTCTGCAGAAATCAAGCCGAAAGTCGATCGATGGTTTCAGTATACAGAAGTATACATAATAACTCAATGAGACGGCATTTTAGACGCTCCTCCGCCTGAGAGACCCGCTATGCTACGGAAGGTGGCCAACGAAAATAAGAAGACGGGCGCGTAGTTCCTAATGTTGGGACATGAGGCAATCCGCCTCGTTTCCTGACAGAAGCGCAGCCATAACTCAACCGACTCAATCCACCTGTGGGTTGCGTCATCGCATGATCGTGGATATGCGCATGTGCAAGCTTTCCCCCAAGATACAGGGCAGCTATATTCGCGCCATGCGGCAGTTTGCGAAGTATCATGGGCGCGCGCTAGTCACAGCTACCGTTGTGGATCTGCGCGGGAGATTGCAGCGCGTGGGCACCGCAACGAAAATACACTGCCGGGCAGCATTGAGCACGGCGTTACTGTTTCGACCGCCGGCGTAGCAGAGTGGGAGCGCATTATCAGCATAAATCTTATCGGCCCTTTCCGCGCCTGCGCGACCGGTTTCGCCATATTCGCCGAGGCGTGCGGAGGGCGCATCGTCAACGCGGGTTTGGTCGCCGGGACGCTCCCCATGGCGGTGTGCATCCGGCCTACGGCGTTTCCAAGGCAGGCATGCTCTAGCTCACGCGCCTATACGCGATGGAAGGCGCGAAGAATAATGTGCTTTGCAACGCCGTGGCAACGGGCATGCCTGGAAGGCGAGATGATTTTTTCTTCCACGATATCGAGGAGATTATAGCCAAGCTTGGCATTAAGATTACTCCTTCAGACCAAGCTCGCTCGCCGCCTTCGACCATACACCAATCTGCTCGCTAAGGAAGCTCGCAAGCTGCGCCGGTGAGGAGCCCGACGCTTCAAAGAGCTGCATGTCCAGCTTTTCCCGGATATCTGGACGATTGAGCACTGCAGTCGCGTCGCGGTTAATACGCTCAACGACTTCGACTGGCGTTTTAGCAGGGGCGAACAGCGCATTCCAAATAAGGACGGAAAATTTCGCATAGCCAGCTTCCGCCGTCGTAGGTACCTCCGGCATCGCACGCAAGCGTGCGTTGCTTGTCGTAGCCAATGCAACCAGCTTTCCAGCCTTAACGAATGGCAAGGAAGTAGTCTGTGTAGCAATCATGAACTGGATTCGACCAGCTATTAAGTCAATCAGCGCCGCAGGCTCGCCTTTGTAAGGAATGTGCATCATCTGGATTCCACTTAAGCTCATAAGCTTGGCCGTTGAGATGATGCCGGTCGTGTTACCAGTACCGTAGTTCAGCTTTCCCGGATTCGTTCGCGCATACGCGACGAACTCTGAAAGCGTCTTCGAAGGCACGCTGGAGTTGACCAGTACGAAAGAATCGAAATAACCTACCAAGGTAATGGGCGAAAAGTCAGACACCGGATCATACGGTCGCACCTTGCGCATCGCAGGTACTGCTGCCATTGGGCTGGCCGAAGCCATCAAAAGCGTGTACCCATCAGGAGCGCTTCTGGCGACCTCTGCTGCAGCGATCGCGCCGTCCGCGCCCGGTTTGTTATCAACGACTACCGGCTGAGAGAAGTTTATGGAAAGTTGTTGCGCAACGATCCGTGCCACCGTGTCGGTTGCGGATCCGGCCGGGAACGGCGCAATCATTCGAACTGGTTTGGAAGGGTACTGAGCAGCGGCAGGCCAGGACAGAACCAGAAGACTCACAATGACCGCAAGATTTCGAATAGCGCAAGACATAACATAATCCTCCTTTAAATTACCTCTGGCAAAGCTGGGGACCCACCTCATCTAGTTAGGTTAGCGAGACTTCTACTTCTCCACCGCCGCTGTCAATCTCGGTCTGTCGTCATTTGGATTGGCCTGTTGCCTCCGCTTGGCCACTCCAGAGCATCGTGGTCGGGGCAGCCGGTGCGTTCAAAGTAATGCAGTCGAATTCGACTGTGCAAGCAGCTCTGGCGTCAGTGACCAAACAAATTCGCTCATACCTCAAGTTTCTCGCAGGACTCGCCCAATATAGGCGTGCATTTAGACTTAAAGGCTGACGGAACACGTCCGGTGCAAACGCCCATCAAGAAGCATGCCGGTCGATCTTCTTCCATCCCAGTTCATCCAGCCCCAGCAGGTTCTTCATGATGTTGCTGGAGCCCTCGCCCGTACGCATCATCTGGGCACAGGTAAAGTAGCGAAACACCGGGAACTCTCGGGCAAAACCGTAGCCCCCATGAATTTCCAGGCACTTTTCGGCGACATCCTTTACCGCTTCTCCGGCGAAATACTTAGCGACAGAAGCCTCGCGCCCGAAAGGCAGCCCCTGATCAGCTTTGGCCGCCGCTCGATAAACGAGCCAGCGAGTCGCTTCGGTCTTGGCTAGCATATCGGCGATGGTGTGCTGGACCGCTTGGAATTCGCCAATCTTCTTGCCGAAGGCCTTCCGATCGTTGGCGTACTGAACCGCCATGTCCAGACAAGCCTGGGCAAGACCCAACTCCCGCGCTGGAACACACACCCGCCCATAGTGCAGGGTGTTCATGGCCGCCTTGAACCCATCGTTTTCCACTTTGCCCAGTAAGCTGTCTGCAGGAATTTCCACGTCCTGGAAGGATAGCTCTGCGGTCGGAATGCAGCTGGTGCCGATATCACAGGAAATCGGGCGCGCGCCGAAGCCTTTCAGTCCCTCGGTCTCCACCAGGAAAGCCGATATGCCCGCGTGACCCTTATCTGGGTCGGTCTTGGCGAACAGCACGATCAGATCGGCCACCGACCCCAGGGTAATCCACATCTTGCTACCATTGATGATGTAGCGATCGCCTTTACGCACCGCACGTGTCTTCATCGCGGCAGCATCAGATCCCCCGCCGGGTTCGGTCAGGGCAAAACACCCAATATACTTGGCCGAGAGCAACCCTGGAACATACTTGCGTTTCTGCGCTTCGGTGCCCCAGCGGAAAATCGCCATGGGGACATTCACAGCCTGATTGTTGAATGCTTGGCCGCTTTCGATGGAGGCCCGCGTCATTTCCTCCATGATGAGTACCTGAGCGACGAACCCCAGCCCGCTTCCGCCGTATTCCTCCGGAAAGAGGCAACCGAACATGCCCGCAGCGGCCATCTTTTCAAGCACATCGCGGTGAAACACACCCTCGGCTTCCCGTCGGCGCCAATTGGGAACGATTTCCTTGCGGGCAAAATCCACCGCAATTTGCCGGGCTGTGAGCTGATTGGGAGTCAATTCGAAATCCATTGCAGCTCCTTGTATGAAATTCAACCGCGCTGCCGCGCTTGCAAATCACTACTCAGTACGTCAAGGAAGTTCTAAATTACCCACACCGCTGGCGCCATCGGGGAATATCTGGTTGGTGCCGGTGTCGCGGCGGGCGAGCGTATTGAGCTTTCCCAACTCCATGTTAGGGAGCTGGTTGGGCGCGAGCAGCACGCTGAGCCAGTCGCGCCACTTCGAATCCGGATTGGTCTCAGCCAGCATGGCTGTCACCGCATTCTTAGCCCTGGAGCCCGAACACCATTGTTTGAGCCCGGTCAGCAGATAGTCGTCACCGTCCCGAACCGCCCGCGTGCGAACCGAGGCTACATCCGAGCCCGCTTGCGATTTGGAAATGGAAATGCAGAACCGCACCTCTGCGCGCGGGTACGGGCCGAGGTAACGTGCGACTTGTTCCGGTGTGCGGTAACGAATAATCGTGTAAGCGGCATAGACTGAAACACCGAGCGCCGCTGCAGAGAAGTCGGTGTTGTGTTTTGCCGTCGCGTCGAAGAAGCCCCCCCACTCCATCGAGGCACGACCGATGCCGCCGTGTTCCTCCGCCATCATCAGACCAAAGCCATCCCTACGCCGCGACCTTCTCGTAGGCCTCGAAGTGTAGTAATGGGCGCCTTCCATATCACATTTGCCGCTGTACTTGCGCGTGACTTTCCAATCCATGAAGCGGCGACACGTATGCCGCGATATCTGCTGTTCTTCAGACAAAGAATTGTCAAACGCCATGACCACAATCTGCCAATGATCCAAAAGGTGCGAGAACTATTCTAGTGACAAACACGACGATAACCACTAGAATGTATTCAAATGTATACATATTCGCCCACATTGTCAACACACCGGCTTTACCATGTCGGTAGTAGATTACTAGTCCGTTTCTGTAGAACGTCATGTGTCCGGTTTTGAGGTTGGTAAAGGAAAGCACCTTGAGCCGGGCGAACTTGCTAAGGGAGACCTGGAACATGTGGTTCGAAGAAGCTTACAACCACTACTTCCTTCTCTCATCTTCGATCTCTTTCGCCAAATTGGGTGAGGACAATTCCTTTCCCACAGCCAAATGGGAATTGTTGAATTCCTACTTACAAGAAGCGCACGTGCGCACTACGTCAAGGCGCAGGTGCGGGTACATCGCTATGTGGATTGAAACTTGGCGCTATTTCACGCCCCGCGCAAGCTCGCCGCAGCGGGCGCTACGGGGTACGGTCCCGGCGCGCTGCATCGCGCCCTGCACTACCAAGAGGTACGCAAAGAGCGCTACGGGAGACACGAACGACGCGGCAGCATCCCCAAGCAGATATCGATCGAGCAGCGCTCGGTCATCGTCGATAGCCGCAAACGCTTCGGCGACTGGGAATGCGATCTGTTCACCGGCGCCAGCCAGCAACAGGCGCTCGTGATACTCAATGAGCGCAAAATAAGACAACAAGCAAAAGGACAATAATCGATGGGACCTCTCGCAGGCGTTAAGGTGATAGAACTTGCAGGTATTGGACCTGGTCCGATGTCCGCAATGTTACTGGCAGACTTAGGAGCAACTGTGCTTAGAATCAGTCGGAAAGAGCCGGCTGATATTGGTATCCAACGTCCGCTCAAATATGACCTACTATTGCGAAACCGCAATTCGATTGAGCTCGACCTGAAACAACCCGATGCGGTCGCTCTTGTATTACAGCTGGTTACTAAGGCAGATGCACTTATAGAAGGCTTCCGACCGGGAGTTATGGAGCGGCTCGGCCTCGGCCCCGAGGTATGCCTCGCAAATAATCCCAAACTCGTATACGGACGAATGACGGGCTGGGGGCAGGACGGTCCGTTGTCTAGCGCAGCTGGACATGACCTCAATTACATTGCTGTAACCGGAGTGCTCAATGCGATAGGACGTGATGGCCAGCTACCGACTATCCCGCTTAATTTGATTGGCGATTATGGCGGCGGTGGTCTATATCTTACGTTGGGTGTGCTTGCCGCTATCATTGAAGCTCACTCGTCAGGAAAGGGCCAAGTGGTCGACGCAGCAATTGTAGATGGAACGGCATCACTTGCCACTATGTTGTATGGCATGCATGGTGCCGGAATGCTGAGCGACAAACGGGGTGACAACATCCTAGACACAGGGGCACATTTTTATGATGTGTATGAATGTGCAGATGGCCAACTTATCTCGATTGGGCCGGTTGAGCGTAAGTTTTATCTGGATCTTTTGCGACGACTAGATCTCGATTCAAAATCAATCGGACCGCATCTCGACCGTGTCAATTGGCCAAAGGGGCGAGCGCTTCTTGCCGAAACTTTCAAGACCCGAACCCGCTCGCAATGGTGCGATTTACTGGAAGGTACAGACGTTTGCTTTGCGCCAGTACTTTCGTGGTCAGATGCACCGAATCATCCTCATTTGCGAGCGCGCAAGACATTTGTAGAAGTGGATGGTGTCGTACAACCAGCGCCTGCTCCGCGGTTCAGCCGGACTGCGCTGGATTTACCGCGTCCTCCACAGCCGGTTACCTCTGCCAATACTGACATCGCGCTTGGGGCATGGATCGGTGAAGCCGAGATTGCCGCACTACGTGCAGCGTCGACAATCAACTAGTCCTCGATCACCACAAACTCGCGACGCGTTAGACATTGCGTATATTGAATTAGCCATGCAGCATCAATCTACCCGAGCACGGACCCGGCGCGGCCTCTGCGATCGCTGTTGTCGGCGCTTCGCACCGGATGTGATTTTTCTAACTTGACCACTGCATCAAGGAGTATCCATGCCCCGCCCGCTTTCGCATATTCGCGTGCTCGATCTGAGCCGCATCCTCACTGGACCATGGGCCTCGCAGAACCTTGCCGACCTCGGCGCCGAGGTGATCAAGGTCGAACGTCCCGGGGCGGGGGACGACACGCGCGGTTGGGGGCCGCCCTGGTTCAAGGACCTGGATGGCAAGGACACGAGCGATTCGTCCTACTTTCTCTCTTGCAACCGCGGTAAAAAATCCATCACCCTGGACATATCCAGGCCGGAGGGCCAGAGAATCGTGCGCGCGCTGGCAGCGAAGTGCGACGTGCTGATCGAGAACTACAAAGTCGGCACGCTGGCGCGCTATCACTTAAGCTACAAGGAGCTGCGCGAAATCAATCCGCACCTGATCTACTGCTCGATCACCGGTTTCGGCCAGTCGGGACCGTATGCGCCCCGTCCCGGCTACGACTTCGTGTTCCAGGGCATGAGCGGGCTGATGAGCATCACCGGCGAGCGCGACGAACTGCCCGGCGGCGGGCCGATGAAAGTCGGCATCGGCATCGCCGACATACTCACGGGCATGTATGCGAGCCTAGCGATCACCGCCGCCATCGTCCACTGCGAGCGCGGCGGCAGCGGCCAGTACATCGACATGGCGCTGCTCGATTCCATGGTCGCGTTCAATGCCAATCAGATCAGCGGCTACTTCGTCTCGGGCAACATTCCGAAGCGCACCGGCAATGCCCACCCGAACATCGTGCCCTACCAGGTATTCGCGTGCAAGGACGGCCACATCATTCTGGCGGTCGGCAATGACAGTCAGTTCGCGAGCTTGTGCAAGGTGATCGGTCGCCCTGAACTAGCCGCGGACGAGCGCTTCCAGCTGATGTCTGGGCGCATCGTGAATCGCGATGCGCTAATCCCGCTGATTGCCGAGATCATGCGCAAGCGCGGCATCCACGAGTGGATCGAGGTGCTGGAGGGCGCCAACGTTCCCTGCGGCCCGATCAACAACATGGAGCAGGTATTCGAGGATCCTCAAGTGCAGCACCGCGAACTGAAAGTCGAAATCCCGACCTCGGCGGGCCTCCCCTGCCCGACGGTGGCGAGCCCGATGCGCTTTTCCGAGACGCCGGTCGAATACACGGTGCCGCCGCCAACGCTGGGCCAGCACACACAGGAGATCTTGCAGGACCTACTCGGTATGGACCGGCCGACGGTGCAGGCTCTCGCCGCAAAAGGCATCATCTGAGCCGCGAAGGCAGGTTTCGCCGTTGTCGCGGCAATAACTAGTGCAGAGACGTGTGTCGCCTCAGATTGTCTGAACACGGTTTTGCAATTCAAGCCGCTGTTTGGATGGCATAAGCCTGATGGTGTTCGAGGCGTGGCATAAAGCCCATTCTTTCGAGACGCCAATGAAGATTGTAACGATCTGTTGAACTCGGTGACCGTTAGGCGAACTTCTTCGAAGTTCTTGAAGATGCGACCGTGAAAGCCTTGCTCCTTCAGCGTTTGGTTGAAGCGTTCGGTGACGTCGTTAGTTTGGGGATCGGCCGTGCAGTGCTGAAGCCGCCGTTTTAGACGATTCCGGCACTCCGTAGCCGATCGATCTCTTCAGCGGAATAGCCGATTTCTCCCAGTATCTCTGCGGTGTGCTCGCCCAGCATTGGCGCTCGGCAACGGATCCTGCCTGGTGTTTCCGACAGACGGATCGGTGTATCCACCACGGGCGCGGGGTGCGGTGTGTCGGGGTACGCGAGTTCGCGCAGGATGCCGCTAGCGCGGATGTGTGCGTCGTCGAGTGTCTCCTGAGGGCTGTAGACGGGGCCCGCAGGGATGCGCGCGGTATCGAACTCCTTTAGCGCGTCTGCGCGCGTGCGCGTTGCACACCAGGCCCGCAGGCGTTTGCTCACCAGATGTGCATGGTTGCCACGGCCGAGATCATCCTTGAAGCGCGGGTCGGCGAGCCAGTCCTCTGCGCCCAGCATCTTGCAGAATTTCTCCCAAAGCGGCTGACCGACCACCAGGGCGATAATCCAGCGGCCATCGGAGCATTTGAATAGGTCCGCCGGCGCGTATGAATAGCCGAGATTGCCCTGCGGGATACGATCCGGCTTCGAAATCGCCTGCTCGATCAGGATCGAGTTCGATATCGTGAGGGCCGTCATCATCAGCGAGCTGCTGACCTCCTGGCCGCGCCCCGTTCGTTCGCGCGCTATCAGTGCCAGCATAGCGCCGAAAGCAGCGGAAATCGCCGTCCCAAAATCCACGTAGGGACCAAGCGCGCGGCGCGGCGCATCCGGATCGCCGCCCAGGAATACCGTGCCCGAGAGTGCCTGGGCGGTGGCATCGAACCCGATCTTATGCGCGTTCGGTCCGGTCTGCCCGAAGGCGTTGGTTGTTACCAGAATGATGCGAGGATTGATCGCCGAGACGGTTGCGTAATCGAGCCCCATCGACTTGAGCGTCGAAGCCGGCAAATTGGCAATCAGGATATCGGTGCGGGCGACTAGCTTGCGCACAATCTCGCGCCCTTCGAGCGTAGTCGGTGCAAGGCTCAACGAGCGCTTGCCGCGATTAACCTGCATGAACAGGGGGCCGTCGCCGCTTTTGGCCAATGGCTGGAGGAAACGGTCCTCGCTGCCGCCGACCCTGTCGACGCGAATTACCTCCGCCCCGTGGTCTGCAAGGAGCGCGCCGCAGAACGGCCCAGCGACGAATCGCCCGAAGTCCAGGACACAGATACCGGATAGAACACCTTCACTCGTACTCACAGTTCCTCCAATGCGTGCGGCCAGCAATCATAAGCGAAATGGTAGAGATTAAGATCGGGCGAAACTACCAGCCCGTATTAGAGCTCGAGCAAGTGGCTACGAATCTCGCGCACAGTCGTCCCGCGCTTACATGCCAAGACTTGGTCATGAACCATGGCAGCCGTCTCTGATATTTGGCCATGAGCGCCGGATCAAAGCTAGCAAGCCGGTCGCGCGGGATATCCGGGGGCAACGGCCCGTTGCGGGTAAGTACAGTCTTCGCACCACTGCCATCGCAGTGATTTCCAGTTATTCTCGTCCGCCGCACGCTTGGTGACCAACCAGACAGATGTCGTGCTATAGATTATGAACTCGGAACACTCTAGCTATGTGTCCAGATCGCTTCGCGCCAGTACCAATTGCCAAAATGCCTTACGTTGCAGCCGTCGTGTCGCGCTTGAATTCATCTTCCGCATGTCCTGTAGCCAAGGCGTCCGGCTTATATGGCTACCCATACCCCCAATAACCCGACACATTACATGCTACTGAACGGGTCAAGTAATCTGCTACGGATATGGACAAAGGTGTACGTTGACAGCGAGTGAGGATATGTATACATTCGAATACATTGTAGCGATTATCATCGTGTTTGTCACTAGAAAGTATTTTTTCACCGTCTAGATCATTGGCAGAATGTGGTCATGGCATGCTGGACCTGATGCGGGGCACCGATGGCCAAGCGGAAGCAACAGGCCAATCCAAATAACGATAGATTGAGAGTGACAGCCGCGGTGGAGAAGTAGAAGTCTGGCTAACTCATGGCTAACTCAATGTGAGGTAAGCTGGCGGCGTTGCCGGAGGTAGTCTAATTTTAACTAAGGCGGAGGGTTATGTTATGTTTTGCGCTATCCGAAATTTTGCGGCCATTGTGAGTCTTGTGGTTCTATCGTGGCCTGCCGCTGCTCAGTATCCTTCCAAATCGGTACGAATCATTTTGCCGTTCCCGGCCGGATCTGCAACTGACATAGTGACACGAATCATTGCGCAACAACTTTCGATAAACTTCTCCCAGCCGGTAGTCATTGACTACAAACCGGGCGCGGACGGCGCGATCGCCGCAGCAGAGGTCGTCAGAAGCGCTCCTGATGGGTACACGCTTTTTATGACTACCCACAGCCCGATGGCGGCAGTACCCGCGATGCGCAAGGTGCGACCGTATGATCCAGTCTCTGACTTTACGCCCATCACCTTTGTAGGTAAGTACAATTTATTCGCACTGGTCCACCCCGGCGTGCCCGCGAAGACGCTTTCAGAGTTTTTCGAGTATGCGCGAAAGAATCCGGGAAAGCTGAACTACGGTACTGGTAACACGACCGGCATCGGTATGACTGCTGAGCTTATGCACGTAGGTGGAATCCAGATGATGCACATTCCTTACAAAGGCGAGCCGGCGGCGCTGATTGACTTAGTAGCTGGTCGAATCCAGTTCTTGATTGCCACACAGACTACTTCGTTGCCATTCGTTAAGGATGGAAAGCTGGTTGCATTGGTGACGACCAGCAGGGTCCGCTCGCGTGCAGTACCGGAGGTGCCGACGATTACCGAAGCTGGCTATAAGCAATTGTCCGTCCTTTCTTGGGCTGGACTGTTCGCTCCTGCCAAAACGCCGGTGGCAGTCGTCGAGCGTATTAACCGCGACGTAACAGCAGTGCTCAATCGTCCAGATATTCGGGAAAAGCTGGAGGGGCAGTTCTTTGACGCTTCCGGCTCCTCACCGGCGCAGCTTGCGAGCTACCTTAGCGAGCAGATTGATGTGTGGTCAAAGTTGGCGAGCGAGCTTGGTCTGCGCGAATAACCGTAATGCCAAGCTTGGCCATCATCTCCTCGATATTGCAGAAGAAATGAACAACCCCGCGGCTTGCCGCGGGGTATTAAGACCAAAGACGACGGCAGGTGTTTGCCCCAACGGGCGGAATTGGACGTAAAGAGATTAACAGGCGCTTGACTTTCCTATCCGTTCTTTGCGCGGCCTCTGCGATCGCTGTTGTCGGCGCTTCGCACCGGATGTGATTTTTCTAACTTGACCACTGCATCAAGGAGTATCCATGCCCCGCCCGCTTTCGCATATTCGCGTGCTCGATCTG
>Ga0080064_1003067_pt1 | contig 25670 bp, 21 predicted proteins | sample Subgrocontami54m_FD_69260 | JGI IMG/M metagenome (GOLD analysis project Ga0080064, IMG submission 69260) | Subsurface groundwater microbial communities from S. Glens Falls, New York, USA - GMW46 contaminated, 5.4 m (SPADES assembly) (version 2) ...
CGAAATCGAGATGATCCCGAAGGGTTCGGGCTCGGAGAACAGCTCCTGGCTGAAAATGGCCATCCCCGCCGAAGGCGTGGATGCGATCAAGACCTTCGTCGTCGATTGCGTGCTGGAATCGGGTGGCAAGAGCTGCCCGCCCACCATCGTCGGCGTGGGCGTCGGCGGCACCGCCGACCTGTGCGTGCATCTGGCCAAGCAGGCGGCGACGCGGCCGCTGGGCTCGCGCTGCGCCGACCCCGAAGGCGCGCAACTGGAACAGGCGCTGTCCGCCGCGGTCAACCAGCTCGGCATCGGCCCGCAGGGCCTGGGCGGGGATGCAACCGCGTTCGCCGTGCACATCGAAACCGCCGCCACGCATATCACCATGAACCCGGTGGCGGTGAACATGCAATGCCATTCGGCGCGGCGCGCGCGCGCCACGTTCACGCCGGGCAACATCGAATATGGGTTTTAGGCGGTGATCCAGACGGATTGACATGGCGCATTACGATTTCACCACCCCCGCGGGCGAGGCCCAGGTCCGCGCCCTGCGCGTCAACGACACGGTGACGCTCAACGGCACGCTGTACGGCATTCGCGACGCGACGCAGATCCACCTGTTCGATCGCGGGCGCAAAACACGCTTCGACCTGGCTGGCCATGCGGTCATCCACACCGCGCCCAATGTGAAAAAAATGCAGCCCTCGAGCGTGTATCCGGCCGGCTACGCGCCGGTGTGCGTCGGTACCACCACCAGTGCGCGCATGGAACGGTTCACCCGGCCGCTGATGAGTCAGTACGGTGTGCGCATGATCGTCGGCAAGGGCGGCATGCTTGCCGATTCGCTGGCGGCCTTTGCCGAACTGGGGGGCGTCTATCTCGCCATCGTCGGCGGCGCGGCCGCCCTGGAAACCACCTGGATCGAGCAAATCGAGGACGTGGACCTGGACGATCTCAACCCGGAAAGCCTGTGGCGCTTCCGTGTCAAGGGTTTCGGGCCGCTGTTGGTCGCCATGGACAGCCATGGCGCGAGCCTTTACACCGAGCTGAAGAAGACCGCGGCGGGGCGCCGCGCGGCGGCCCTCGCCAGCCTCGGCATCAAATAGTCCATCGCCGCAGCTACCAGGGTTCGTCCGCCGCGCCGGAGGGTGCGCACACACACTCTATTTGGCCCATTTGTCCGGCAACAATTTCGCGACCGGCTCGGATAGTTCGTACACGCTGCTTACGGCAAGGTCCGGGCCGAAGGCGACTTTCTCGCGCTCGGCGCGCAGTCTCAGCCGCTCCTCGTGCAGCTCGAGCACGTCGCGCGGAAACGGCATCAGGCCGGGATCGAGGATGCGCAGATAGCCGTCGACATCGCGCGCGGGCAGGACGCGGCTCTTGCAATGGCGGTTGGGCGACCAGGGGACATCGAGCACGCCGGCAGCGAATGCGCGCACGCTGCCCAGCGCGACATCGCCGTCGCCCATCTCCAGCACCTTGTCGACGATGGCCCGCACTTCGCGCCCGATCAGCGCTTTCTCGCGTTCGAATTCCGCCAGGCCGTCGAGCCGGATGTCGCGCGCGAGATATATCGCCATGCGGGTGATGCGCAAGCCTTCGGCGTTGGCCTGGGGCGTGGGAATGCCGAAGGCCTCGTGCGTGCTCTTGGTGGTGACGCTTGCGGCCCCGCTGATCGCCGCGAGCGTGCCGCCGTAGCCGATGATGGCCGCCGCCTGCGCCTCGTCCTGCGGCCAGGCGCTCATCCAGTGCAGCAGGGTAACGGACGTGAAGACGTCCGCGTGGCCTTTTTTCACCAGGTATTCCTGGCACAGTTCGCGGCAGGCCGAGACCGCCGCCGCGTCCTGGATCAGGTGCAGCGTCTCGCCCATTTCAAGACCGTAATTCTTAACCCCCTGCGCCGCCGCCAGCAGGCAATCCAGCACGCAAATGATGATCGCGATCGATGGCGGGATATTGGTGCCGGTGAGGAAGCCGGGTTGACGCCGATGCAGTTCGACGCCGTGCTCGTGATACATCGCCGCTAGGCGGTCGAGATACTGGTAGTTGCGAATGCCGTCCTCGATCGACAGTTCCTTGATGTACGACGTGGTGTACGCGATGCCGGAACCGAGATAGCCGGAATAGCCGCCGGCGAATGCGATTTCGCCGGTCAGCTTTGGCATCGTGGTGCCGGTCAGCATGATCGCCGGCTTGTCGATCGCTTCGATCAGCTTGCGCGCGCAAGCCACCCCGTAGTTGACCATCGGATAGCCGTTGAGCATAGAACGGCCCGCCTTCTCCGATTCCTCGATGCCCTTTTGCGCCAGCTGCCATTGCTCGTTGCGCGTGTAACTGTCGGTGGTCGTGGGAACGACGTCGGCCAGGCCGTCCTTATCCAGCGTCACCATCAGATTGCGCTGCATCTCGAACGTGCCGAAGCCGCCGCGCGGCTGCGTCAGGCAGCGCCGCTCGGCCACCGCCTTGCGCATTACCCAGCCGAGTTGTTTGTGCGGGGGAAGCCGTCGGTGCAGCTCGACCGTTTCGTCGAAATCAACGTCGGCGCCGCTGGGCCAGCGGGCGAGGTTCTGCCTGCGCATGTCACCAAACACATCGTCCGCAATGCGCTCCTCGGACAGCGGCACTCGCGCGAGTTCAGGCGCCGAGGGTTTGTGCATGCGGCATCTCCGTATCAATGGGCTCGAGGTGAGCAAGGGCTAGTTCAAGCGCGGCCTGCGGCTCGACCGCGCCGAGCAGGCCGCAGGCGTAGAGCAGGTATTTACGATCGAGCAAGAGTTTGGGCTGCTTTGGCCGCAGCGACAGCGGCTCGGCGGCATCGGCAAGCGCCATTTCCAGCACCGCGCGCGCATCGCGGCTGTGCACCAGCGCACCGCCGGTGCCGATCACGGCGTCGACACCGGACAGATCCTTGCCGTGCTGCACCATGACCGGACCGGTCGCGGTGAAGACGGATTCCACGCTGCCGCAGTGCCGCACGACGGCGAGTCTCACCGAGGCGCGCACCAGCGCCTGATCGAGCGCTGTTTCTTCGGCCGATTGCGGCAGGCGATCCACGTTGCGCCCGATCTGATCGAGCAAGGCCAGCGCCCGAGCCGGGGCGAGGCGGGCGTCTGCGACGATACGATCGAGACCGGCTGCCTCGACGATGGCCGCAACGTTGTGACGCATGCCCAAATCGCCTTCGACGGTGCGCTTCACGCGCGGCTCGGGCAGACCCTGCGGAATCACCCCCGCCACCGATGGCTCGCCGCTCGCGACCGAGTGCACGTCGGTGGTGGCGCCGCCCGGATCGACGACCAGCAACGAACCGAGGCCGGACGCGCCGGCGCAGCCGTCGGCCAGCAGCTTGACGCCTTCCAATACGGCGGCCGGCGTGGGCATCAGCACCTGGTCGAATTCGGCGTGCGCCCGGTCGATGCCTTTGGCGTGCACGATCCGGTCGATGAACACTTTTCGAATCGCGGCGCGCGCGGCTTCGATGTTGAGCAGGTTGAATTCGGGCATCACGTTTTCGCAGGTGATCACCTCCCGCGCACCGAGCAGCACCACGGCTTCATCGGCCGCGCTGCGATTGCCGGCGAGCACCACCGGGCAGGCGAGCGCGCTGCGGCCCAGCGCCGCGGCATTGTGCAGGATGACCGCGCTGTTGCCGCCGTCGGTGCCACCGGCCAGCAGCAGGATATCGGGCGCAAGCGCGATGATTTGCTCGACATCGCGCTTGGTCAGGCGGTAAGCGAAGGTGCCGACCAGCCGCGCGCCTGCGCCAAGCGCAGCGCGGCGCGCGGCCTCGGCGGTAAGCTCGCGCACCAGGCCGACAGTGACCATGCGCAGCCCGCCGGCCGCGCTGCTCGAAGCCAGGCGATACTTGAATCGCGGCAGCCTGCCGAGGCGTTTCTCCAGGTCCGCCAGCGCGGCCGTCATGCCGACCATGATGTCCGAGGTGACCGTGGACGGGCCCTGCCCCGAACCCAGGATCCGGCGCGCGTCGAGATCGATCGCGCGCAGCTTGGTGTAAGTGCTGCCGAAGTCTATGAGCAGCGCGCAGACCGGCATCGCTTCAGGCCTTCAGTGGATGCGGCCGCTGATCGCGGGCGGCAAAATCCTGCGCCAGCCACTCGATCACCGTTTCGATCCTCGTCCCAGGCGGCGCCGCCCGGTCAAAGCCGATGTCGAGGAAACGCTGCTCCACCTCCGGCCATGCGTGTTTGCCGACGACGAGATTGCCGCCCAGGTAGAGCAGGATGTCGTCCAGACCGGCTTCAATGCACAATTCGCGAAAGCCGCGGCAATCGAGCTCCCCCTGGCCATAGAGCGAGGACACCATGATCGCGTCGGCGGCGGTTTCCACCGCCGCCTTGATGAAATCACCGGCAGGCGTCAGCGCGCCGAGCGCGATCACCTTATAGCCGGCCGTCTCCAGTGCCATCGACAGAATGCGGTTGCCGACGATATGCGTATCGGAACCGATGACGCCGGTCACCAGTACTTTCTGTTTCGCGCTCATTCCGAAATCGGCCTCTCCAGAGTGTGAACAAGCCCTGCCATTTCAGGCAAGGCGCCTGCCAAGGGGACGCAACGCGGGCGGTGGAGCTAAGCCCCTGGCAGTTTTTCGGCGGCGATCCGCCCTTGCCTGTATTTTTGCCGCAGATGGCGAATGGCGGGGAACGCCAAGGCCAGAACCACAAACACCATCACTGTTCCGCTGATCGGGCGCGTGAAGAATATGGTCCAGTCGTTCTGGTAGCTGATCATGCTGGTCATGAACGAATTCTCCGCCTGGGTGCCGAGTATGCAGCCGAGCACCATCGGCGCGATCGGGAAGCGGAATTTCTCGAACAGATAGCCGATGATGCCGAAGCTGACGATCATCCACAGGTCGGTCAGATTGTTGCGCGCGGCGAACGCGCCGATAAAACAGAACAGGACCACGAACGCGGAGGTGACCGCTTCGGGCAGATACAGCACCTTGATCAGCAGCTTGATCGCAAAATAGCCCATCAGGCACATGCCGATCACGCCGACGAAAAGCGAGGCGAATATCGCGTACACCAGGTCGGCATTGTTGATGAATACCTGCGGCCCGGGCTGCATGCCGTGCAGCAGGAACGCGCCGAGTATCACGGCCGTCGCGCCGCTGCCGGGGATGCCCAGGGTCAGCAGCGGCACCATGTGCCCGGCAACGGTCGCGGTGGAAGCGGTCTGCGGTGCGACGATGCCCTCGGGCAGCCCGCTGCCGAGCAGTTCGCGGCGCTTGCAGTATTGCGCCTCGGTGCCATAGGCGACAAACGACGCGATCGTCGCGCCCGCGCCCGGAATGATGCCGAGGACGATGCCTAGGACGGAGCTGCGCAGCAGAGTCGGTTTGATCTCCGCTATCTCGCGCAACGATGGAAACTCGGTGCTTACGCTGTCGCCTTGCGCCAGCGGCGGCGTAACGAACCCCTGTTCCAGCCTCACCAGCACTTCGCCCAGGCCGTACGCGCCGACCATTACGGTAAGGTATTCGATGCCGTCGGCGAGCATGGGCACGCCGAAAGTGAAACGCTCCGCGCCGTAGATGCCGTCGACGCCGACGCTGGCGAGCAGCAGCCCGAGAAACAGGCTAATGAAGGCATTGATCATCGAGCCTCCGCCCAGCGCAACCACGCTGGTGAGGCCAAACAGGATGATGGAAAAATACTCGGGCGAGTCGAACTTGAGCGCGAACCTGGCGAACGGGTGCGCCATCGCGACCGCCGCCAGCGTCGATACCAGACCGCCGGTCAGCGCGGCAAGCAGGGTCCAGCCCAGCGCTTTCGCCGGCTGGCCTTTGTGCGCCATGGAGTAGCCGTCCCACAGCAGCGGCACGTCCAGCGGCTCGCCCGGAATCCGGAACAGGATCGAGGTGAAGGCGCCGCCATAGGTGCCGGAGATGTACATCGCAGTAAGCAGGATGATCGACGGCGTGATCGCCATGCCGTAGGTAAACGGCAGCGCCAGCACGATCCCCATCACCAGCGTCAGCCCGGGGAGCACCGCCACCAGCATGCCGGTTACCAGCCCGATGGTGAGCGCGAGCAGATTAGCCGGTTCGAATACGGTAAGGAACCCTGCGCCTAACAGCTGTACCACATCGATCATGCTGTCACCTCCGTTCCGGCATCGCAAATCACAGATCGACCTTGTCGGCGTCCGGCGGCAATCGCGGCCGCTCGCATCCCCGCTTCGCGGGGCCCCTGCTCCCTGCTCATGCCGCCGCTCCTATCTGATGCCCATCAGCCGCATCAGAAAAAACGAGACTTCCGAAAAAGGCGCCTGGCCCAGCGGCAGCGACACGTACACGATCTTCATGAACACGAACATGAAGACGAGACTGCCGATCAGGCTGGTTGCAAGCACCACGCCGACGCGCCGGTAGCGTCCGACCAGCATGAACCCGGCGAGATAAATGAAGGTGCAAAGAAAGAAACCCAGCCTCTCGATCAACAGCATGTAGACGACGGTCATGGCGATGCCGATCAGCAGCAGATGCGGGTAGGTCCTTTGTTCCTCCTCTGGCACAGCAGGGATCTCGACCGGCGCCTCTGCGACGATGCTTTGCAGCACGCCTGCCAATTCCCTGGCTGTCGTGCCGAATAACAGGTTCTTGGCGATTTCGTAGGCGCAAGCCGCCATCGCCAGCAACAGTATCGCTTTGGGCCAGAAATCCGGACCGATGCGCCCGACGGGCGCGGCAAAATCGATCTCGCGGGTGAGGAAATACAGGTAGGCGGCGATCGCGAACACCGCCAGGTAAGGTGCGTTTCTGCGTAAATGGCTCAGCAAACGGATCCTCCACTCGGTTATGGTTCTGCGCGCCGACGGCCGGCGGCTGCGCAGCCGCCGGCATCGGCCCGGGCCCTGGCTATTTCGCCGCCGCGCCCGGCCCGACCAAGCGCTTCATCTGCTCGAAATCTTCCTCCATGATTTTCGCCGCGTCCTGCGCCGAGAAATAGCTATCGTCGGAGGCGTACTGTTCCTTCAGATAAGCCTTGTACTCGGCGCTCGCGGCGACCTTGGCCAGCGCATCCGAGAGCACCTTGATCCTGCCCGCGTCGGTACCCGCTTTCACGATCACCGCGCGCCGCTGCGGCAGCGTGATGTCATAGCCGAGTTCCTTCGATGCTGGGACGTCCGGAAAAACACTGAAGCGCTTATCGGAGAAGACGATGACCGGCTGGATTTGCTTGCTGTCGACGAAGCTTCGGACATCTCCTATCTGCTCGTAGAGCAGATCCGCGTGCCCGCCGAGGACGGAGGTATAGCGCTCGCCCGGATTGGCGAAAGGCACCGAGATCAGCTTCAAACCGCGCGCGGCGAAGAAATTCACGGTGATGTCGTCGGGGCTGCCGAAGCCGGTAACCGCAACCTTGAGCGGCCGCACCTTGGCCTCGCGCTCCACATCGGCCCAGGTTTTCAGGTTGCCGTTGGCGGCGGACAGGAACGACGAGGGCTGCTTGATCATCAGCGCAACCGGAACGAGGTCCTTCAGGCTCCAGCGCGTCTTGCTCGTGGCGAGCAAAGCATAGGTGTCCCAGGTCATTATCGAAATCGAGTAGCCATCGGCCTGCGCCGCGAGCAGCTTCGCCATGCCGGTGTTGCCGGTTGCGCCGGGCGCGTTGACCACCGGGAAGGAAATTTTGAGATCTTCTTCCATGATCTTGCCCGCCTTGCGCGCCACCTGATCGGCGCCGCCGCCCGGGCCCCAGGGCACGATGAACTCGATCGGCCGCGAGGGATATTTTTCCTGCGCCGTGACGGCAAGCGATGCCAGCCCCAGCAGCAATGCCGCGCCAACTTGCAAAGTCCGTTGTTTCAATTCCATGCGACTCATAATGCGTCTCCTCATTTTGTAAAAAGCACCCTTCCCGTCAATACGCTTTCTGTGAAGCGCTGGCTGCAGCTTACACCTGTAACAGTAGTTTACCCCTCGTCTTGCCCGCCTCGAGATAGCGATGCGCCTCGGCCGCGCCGGCGAGCGGGAACTCGCGATCGATCGCCACGCCGAGTCTGCCTGCGGCAAACCAGGCAAACAGGTCGGCGGCGCGCGCGCCGATTTCCGCGGCCGTAGCCAGGTAATCCGCAAGGTGAGGGCGGGTGAAAAACACCGACCCTGCTTCGCCCAGTTCCAGCGGATTTATCGATTCCACCAGCCCCGAGGCGCCGCCGAAATTGACGCACAGGCCGCGCTTTCTGAGGCTGCGTATGCTCTTGTCTATCGTGTCCTTGCCCACCGCATCATAGACGACGTCGACTCCCTTCCCGCCGGTAATGTTCATCACTTCTTCGCGGAAATCGACCTGGCGGTAGAGGATGACATGGTCGGCGCCGCGCTGCTTCGCGAGCGCGGCCTTTTCTTCGCTGCCGACGGTGGCGAGCACGGTGGCGCCACGCAGTTTTGCAAGCTGTATCAGCAACTGGCCTACCCCGCCGGCCCCCGCATGCACGAGGCATGAATTTCCGGGTGCGAGGGAAAATGCGCTGTGAGTCAGATAGTGTGCGGTAAGTCCTTGCAACATCAAGGCCGTGGCAATTGACATCGGCACACCCTGCGGCACCTTCACCAGCCGCCAGGCTGGCACCGCTGCGAATGCGGCATAGCTGCCGCGCACGATGCAGTAGGCGACCCGGTCGCCGACTTTCAGCCCGGTCACGCCTTCACCCAACGTCGCCACAGTGCCGCCGCCTTCCATGCCGATGGTCATGGGCAATGGCGTTTGATAGGTGTTTGAACGCGCGTACTTGCCGCTGCGCATGTAAATATCGATGAAATTGATACCGGCATACTCGATCTTGACCAGGGCTTCCCCGGCGGCTGGAATCGGCTCCGGCAGCTGCATGAGCTGCAGGTTTTCCGGGCCACCGAATTGGGCGATTGCCATGGCTTTCATATGAAGATCCTTGGGCCTAGGGCGAAACAGCCTGCGCCGTCCGCGGCGTGCAAACCAGGGAATCGACCCGGTACCGCTCGATGCTTGCCGGATCGAGTCCGGCCTTATACCCGGGATCGAGCACGATGGCGCCGTCGCGAAAGACGAGCCGCTCGCGCAGCAGCGGCGCGCGCGCCTTGAGAAAACCGTTCATTTCGCCCGCGTTGTCGATGTGCCTTGCCGCGATGCATGCCTCCATCCAGCAAGCCGGATCGCAGGCGACGCCGTTGCCGAGCACAGCCTGCATGCCCAGCGCCTTGATGCGCGCTATCGCCCGCACCAGCGCATCCAGCGTAAGCAGCTTCATCAGTTTCACTTTGATGTACGCCGCCGCCTTGAGCGCCGCAGCCTTCTCGATATCGGCCAATCCGTAGATCGATTCGTCGAGCATCATCGGCACCGGCGAAACCTGCGCCACGGCCAGATGCGCTTCCCAGTCGCCCGCGGCGCAGGGTTGCTCGAACAGTTCGATGCCGGCGGGATCGAGCGCGCGCGCGAAAGCCATTCCCTGTTTGGCGCTGTAGCCTTGATTGGCGTCGATGCGGATAAGCGCCCTGCCCTGCACGACCCGCTGCACCGACTTGAGCATCTCGGTGTCCCGGGCAACGTCGAATCCCACCTTTACTTTGAGCGTGCGATAACCCGCATCCAGCAACTGCTGGAACTCCGTGCGCATCGCATCTTCGTTCTTGGCCTGGAGCAGGCCGACCAGCGGGACCGTGGCCACCCCGGGCAGCTGCAGCAGTTCGCTCCCCGCCAACATTTCGAGCGCGGTGCCGAAAGCGGTTGCCGCAAACGGGAATTTCATGCCTAGCCTCTGAATCTCGCGCGATGCATTTTCCGGCTCGACCGCTGCCAGTTCCCCGGCGAATTGCCTGGCCGCGCTCCAGCTACCCTCGATGGTTTCATCGGTATAGCCGGTCAGGATCGTCGCCTCGCCAAAACCGCAATTCCCGTCGCGGTCGACAGCTTCCACAATGATGGCATCGAAATTCTCCACCGGCCCGAACGCGAGACGATATGGTGTCCACAGAGGCACGCACAGGCGGTACAGCGTCAGCTTTTCAAGACGGGACGTCACGGCGCCGCGCCTGCTTCAATTAGCTTCGCGTTTCGCTTCATGCAGGTTCCGGCTCGATCAAACTTTCTCCCGGAGCGACGCGGCTGAATTCCACCGGCACGAATTGCGTGCTGTACGCATCGCCTTGCAGACGGATGCGGGTAAAGGCGGATTGCGCCAGGTCCCCTGGCTCCGGATAGTCCTCGCGATAATGCGCGCCGCGCGAATCGCATCGCGCCAGCGCCGCGTGGGTGATGGTCTTGCTGATGAGAAGCAGACTGTCAAGGTTGATCCAGTCGTGCCATGCGAGGTGATAGGTCCGGCTCGCCGCACTCACTCCGCAACGCTGCAACTCTTCATGCAAGCCCTGCAATCCTGCCACAGCGCGCGTCAATGCCCGGCCTTCGCGCAGGATTCCGACATCGTTCCACATCAATTCATACAAGCGCTCGCGAATTGCGTTCAGGTCGCCCGGCGCTTGCCTGAAAGGACTTTCCCAGCGCTCGATCGCCTGGTCCAGCACTTCGCGGTCGAACTCGCACAGCGCGCCGCATCCGGCCAGCCAGCCAGCGGCTGTGTCGCCGGCAATCCCTCCGAAAACCGTTGAATTGGCGACCCCGTTGCCGCCCAAACGGTTGGCGCCGTGCACGCCGCCCGTGTCCTCGCCGGCGGCAAACAGTCCCGCGAGCGCGGTCGAGCAGTCGGTACCGAACTCGACCCCGCCCATCATGTAGTGCGCGGTCGGAACGACTTCGACTAGTCCGGCCGCGAGATCGAAGCCGCAGTCGGCGCAGCGATCCACCATCCCCTTGAAGGACTTGCGCACAAGCTCGGGGCCAAGGTGCCCCATGCTGATGTAGACACCGCCATTCGGCGTTACCCGTCCGGCGCGCATCTCGGAAAAAATCGAGCGCGAGACGATATCGCGCGTGGCACGCTCGAGCCTGGGGTCATAGTTGCCCATGAAGCGCTGTTTTTCGCCATTGAGCAGATAGCCGCCGGAGCCGCGCAAGCCCTCTTCGAGCACGGTGCCGGTCATGCGCGTGCCGGTCCCGGCGAGCAAGCCGGTGGGATGGAACTGCACCATCTCCATGTCGCGCAGCGCGAGTCCCGAGCGCAGCGCCATCGCCAGGCCGTCGCAGCTCTTTTCGCCCGAGGGCGTGTGATATTTGTACATGGTCGGACCGCCGCCCGTAGCGAGCACCACCGCTTTCGCGCGCGCCAGGACGAATTCGCCGCTGCGCATGTCGATCAGCAGCACGCCGGCGATGCTTTGCCCGTCAGCCGCCGGGATCAGATCCACGGCGCGGTGCTCTTCCAAGCGGTGTATGCCCTGCGCCCATACCTGCTCGGCCAGACGGTTGATAATCTCGATGCCGGTGAGATCGCCCTTGTGCACCGTGCGATCGAAGGTCTGCCCGGCGAAGGCCTTCTGGTGCAGGCTGCCGTCGGCATTGCGATCGAAGAAACAGCCGAGCTCGTTCTCCAGTTCGTGTATGCGCTCGATCGCGCCCTTGACCAGGGTCCAGGCGAGTTCCTGGTTGGGCAGCCATTTGCCGCCTTCGATCGTATCCATGAAGTGGCGCTCGACCGAGTCGCCCTGCGCCAGCGCGACGTTGTAGCCGCCCTGGACCATGCGCGTACAGCCGCACTTGCCCAGCAGCCCCTTGACCGCGACGGTGACGTGCAACCGCGGATTCGCCGCATGCGCATGCAGCGCGGCGAACAAGCCCGCGCCGCCGCTGCCGAGGATCAGAAGGTCGGTTGTGACAGTTCGCATCGGCGCTTCACAGTATATTCAGGGCAAACAGCAAGCCAAAGCCGAGGCTCGCTCCGGCGGCGACGGCAATCAGGTCCTTGTGCCAGGGACCGATAGCGGACCAGTCGAGGAATTCCAGGGCAAGCAGCCTGAGCCCTCCGGTGAAATGCGCTGCGAGCAGCACCACCAGGCCGATCTCCGCCACATGCACAGCCGGCTGCTGCGTCCATGCGAGAAACGCATCCAGCTGGGCGGCCCCTTCGAGCGCCTGGCCCATCGCCCAGAAATGCACCGGCAGAAACAGGCTGAGCAGCACGCCCGAGACACGGTTCACCAGCGCGGCCCAGCGTGCCGGCTCGCTGCTGGAGGGCAGTCTCATCGGAATACCCCCCACGCGGCGCGCGCCCCCGCCAGGGCCAGCAGCAGCGCAAACGCGAGCAGCGCGCCGTCCAGCGACTTGCCGCGCCAAGAAAACCACTCCGCAAGTACCGCGCGCAATCCGATCGGCGCGTGGATAGCCACCGCCGCGACGAATATCAGGTAGAAGCCGAACCAGGCCAGATTGCCGCGCGTGCGGCCGAGAATCTCCGCGGCCGACAGCCCCTGGCGCACCGCGTAGATCATGGTGATGAGGTGCACCAGCACGCACAGCGCCAGCACTACCGCGGCAAGACGCTGCGCCAGCCACAGGCGCGCCTGCATGCGCGCGCCGCTCAAGCGTGCGCGCGCTGCGTCCAGCGGCGCGCCCGCCCCATCGACGGGTGCTTGCGCGCTGTTCACAATTGCCCTTTCAACAGCGCCAGGCTCACCGCCCGCTTCAGCCCGGCAATGGAAGCCGTTGGTGCAAGGTGCTTGGGGCAGAGCTCGGAGCAACTGACGTGGGTATGGCAGGCATGGCAACCGGCATCGCCGGCGACCGCTCTCAGACGCTCCGGATTCGCGTTGTCGCGCACGTCGTTGACGAGCGTCCAGGCGCGGTTCAGTGCCGCCGGACCGAGATACTCCGGATTGCAGGCAACTACGTCACAGGCGGAATAGCAGACGCCGCAACCGATGCATTCGATTGCCGCATCGGCATGCTTGCGCTCGGCTGTCGCCGGAGACACGACCGCAAAATCATCCCGGCGGCTGCGGTTCGAGCGGAACCGGCCTTTCGCCGCGGCCCATTTGTCGAAGAATCCGGACATATCGGCGACCAGATCCTTGATCACTGGCAGGTTGCGCAAGGGTGCTATTTCCAGGGCGTCGCCCTTGATGACCTGGGTCACGTGCGTGCGACAGGTCCAGCGCGCCACGCCGTTCACGCTCATCCCGCACGAACCGCACATGCCGACGCGGCAGGCGAAACGGTAGGCGAGCGTGGGATCGAGGTAACGCTGGATGTGGCTGACCACGTCGAGCACGGTCTGGCTTTCCTGGCGCGGGACCTCGTAGCTGCGGTATTCGCCCGCTTCGGCGCCGCGCCACACGCTAACTCTCAGCTTGGACATCGTCCGATTTTCCTCCGCCTTCGCATCAGTCATATATATCTATTCGTGCAATGTAAAACGCCTGCAGCGCAAAGTAAAGTCCGTTGCTTGGACATACTTTCGTGCGCATCATTGTGTCTATTACATTGTTTATACAACGCTATATTCAGTTTTTCGGCTACCGCGTCGGCCCCGGAGCGGATTCGATAGTCATATAGATGTCTCGCAAAGTCATATATATGTTTACTGGCGCCTGCCTCAATATGCGGGATAATCGGCGTTTTGCGCCCTGCGCATATTCGGAGTACACCATGCACCGCAGCCAGCCACTCTACAAGGAAGTGAAGCAGCACATTACCGAAAGCCTGCGCGATAGCAAATGGCGCCACGGACAAGCCATCCCGAGCGAACCTCTGCTGGCGAAACGCTTCAACGCCAGTGTTGGCACGGTGCGCCGGGCCATCGATGAACTCGTGGCCGAGAATATCCTGGTGCGCCAGCAGGGACGCGGCACCTTCGTAACCAGCCACACGCGCGACTACATGCTCAATGTGTTTTTCCAGATCGTTGGCAACGACGGCCGCAGGGAGTTTCCCCAGCCGGAGATGCTGTCGTTCAAGCGCGGCCGCGCGGATCTGGCGACCGAAGAACTGCTGGGAATCGAGCATGGTGAACTGGTGTTCATGGTGCAAAATCTCCTGCGGTTGCAAGGCAAACCGGTGATAGTGGACAATCTGCGATTGCCGGCAAAGCTGTTTCCAGACATGAGCGAAAACCTGTTTGTCGATCGCGACACCACGACCTATGGCTTGTATCAGACGCGCTACGGCATCACCGTCGTTCGCACCGTCGAGACGATATCCGCGGTGTTCGCCGACGCAAAGACGAGAAAGCTGTTAGGAATGGCCCACCCGGCCGCGGTCCTCAAGATCATGCGCACCGCCTATACGTACAAGGATCTGGCGGTGGATACGCGTATTCGCTTCGTGAACACCCGCCATCACCACTATCTGAGCCTGCTAGGCAAACGTTGAGCGCACACGCTTGCGCCAGTGGCGGTCGCGCGCAACTTGGGCCATGGCTCCACGAGCTGGACATCAGGCTCGGCGTCCGAGCCCGGCCTGCAACGCCGCGCCCACGTCGGACGGCGTATCCAAAACGGTAACCCCGCCGGCTTCGAGCGCTGAGCGCTTGGAGGCGTAGGTTCCCTTGTCGCCCATGACGATGGCGCCGGCGTGCCCCATCTTCTTGCCCTTGGGCGCGGCGCCGCCGGCGATGAAGGCGACCACGGGCTTGGTCATGGTCTTAGCGTATGCGGCTGCTTCCTCTTCCATCGAGCCGCCGATCTCGCCCACCATGACGACGGCCTCGGTACCGGGAAAATTGTCGAGGGCGACGAGCGCGTCGCGCGTGGTGGTGCCGATGATCGGATCGCCGCCGATGCCGACGAAAGCGGATTCGCCGTAGCCGGCCTGGACGATGTTGAGACACATAAGCACACCCAGACTGCCGCTACGGGAAATCACGCCGATCGAGCCTTGCTTGAAGATGCGCTCGTTGAAGGCGGGCATGAAGCCGGCGAAGCACTCGCCAGGCGTGACCGCGCCGGCGGTGTTGGGGCCGAGGATGCGCGCGCCGCGTTCCTTCGCCGCCGCCATGAAGTACATCACGTCCTGCACCGGGATGTGCTCGGTCATCACGACCAGGCCCTTGGCGCCGGCCTCGATCGCGTCCATGGCGGCCCGCTTGACCATCAGCGGCGGGATGAAAAGTATGGCGACGTCGAAAGCACCGCCGTTCATCGCGTCCACGGCGCTGGCGAACACCGGCACGCCGCAATGCACGGTGCCCGCCTTCTTCGGATTGGTGCCGCAGACAATCCTGGTGCCGTAGGTCTGCATGCGTTCGGTCCAGAACGCGCCCTGCTTGCCGGTGATGCCCATCACCAGCACACGATCACTGCGGCGAAGAATCATCGCGCTGCCCCGATCGCCGCCTTGATCGCGTCGTCCATGGTAGCGAGCGGCGTGACGCCCAGGCGGGCCTTCAGCAATTTGATCGCTTCCTCGTCACCGGTGCCGTGCACCGAAAAGAAGATCGGCAGTTTGGGCTTCAAGGCCTCGATCGCCTCGATAACGCCTTGGGTCATCACGTCGGTGCGCGCGAAAGCGCCGCAGAAGTTGATGACCAAACTCTTGATGCCGGGTTTCGACAGCAGCAGTTCGAGCGCGGGCTTGGCCTGGGTGTAGGATTCGCCGCCGATCTCGAGAAAATTCGCGGGCCGGCCGCCGTGATGGCGGATGACGTCCATGGTCGTCATGGTCAGGCCGGCGCCGTTGGCGAGCACGCCGACATCGCCTTCGAGGTCGATATATTTGAGCCCGGCGGCCTTGGCTCTGGCCTCGAGGCCGGTCAGCTTCTCGGGTGTACCCGTGCGCGCGAGCTCGGGGTGGCGGACGATGCCGGAGTCGTCCATTACGAACTTGCAATCGAGCGCGACGACACGGCCGTCCCTGGTGACGATCAGCGGATTGATCTCCAATAGCTCGGCGTCGAAGGCGGCGTAGACCGCGTAGAGCCTGGCGAGCGCGTCGGCGACCTTGTCTTCGGCGGCACCGAGCCCCAGACCTTGGACTAGTGTCTTGGCATCCTTATGCGAGAAACCGCGCCGGATATCGACGCTCTGCCGGTGCAGCTTGTCGGGCGCCGTCGCCGCCACTTCCTCGATATCCATGCCGCCTTCGGTCGAAAACATGACCAGCGGGCCTTTGCTCGATGGGTCGTTGAGCGCCGCGGCATAAAATTCGCGTTCAATCGGCATCTGCTCCTCGATCAGCACTTTCTCGACCTTGTGGCCGCCGATATGCATGCCGATGATGGCCATGGCATGAGCTCTGGCTTCGTCCGGCGTCGCGGCCAGCTTGATGCCGCCCGCTTTGCCGCGCTTGCCGGTCGGGGCCTGGGCCTTGACGACAACCGGTCCGATCCGTGCCGCGATTTCGGCGGCTTCCGCCGGCGTATTCGCGAGCCCCCCCCTGGGAACGGTTATGCCGCTCCCAGCCAGAAGCGGTTTGCCCGCGTGTTCCTCGAAGTCCATCTGTTCGTCCCGTCTATTTTCCGCATTTTTTCCAGAACGGCCCGAACAGGTCCTCATCCGAGGGTATGTTCTCGGGGATGACGCGCGCAATGCGCGTGGTGTTGAGGAAATGCCGGTAGTTCATGTTCTCGGAAAAACTGTTGCGGCCCCAAGTGCCGCAGCCCATCGAGAGCGAGAACGGCAGCCCATTGTCGAAGGCTCCGCCGGTGGCGATGCAATGCGCCTGATTCACGATCACCCGGCAAACTTCCAGTTCCAGCCCCAGACGCATGACATTGCCATCGTCCCGCGTATAGATTCCAACCGAATGGCCCCTGCCCTGGTAATTGTAGATGTCGCGCGTGATGATGAAAGCCTCGTCGAAATCGCGCGCCTTGTAGATCGCCAGCACCGGCGCGAGTTTCTCGCCCGAGAACGGGCAGGAGCGGCCGGTGCCGGACTCCTCCACCATGATGAAGCGGCAGGTCTTCAAGGCGTTGCGTTCGAGTCCGGCGAGCTCGGCGATGCGCGGCGCCGACTGCGCCGTCGTGGCCGAAGCGAGCTTTCCGTTCGGAAACATCACCCCCTCGAGCTGCAGTTTTTCCCCGGAATCCAGCAACACTCCGCCCTGCCTCACCAGTTCCGCCAGCATGGCATCGTAGACATCGGCGAGAATTACGGCGCTGTTCTCGGAGGAGCAACTGGTGGCGTTGTCGAACGTCTTCGAGCGCACGATTTTGGCCGCGGCGTCTGCCAGATCGGCGCTGGAATCGACGATGACCACCACGTTGCCCGCGCCCACACCCACCGCCGGGGTGCCGCTTGCATAGGCGGCGCGTATATTGGCTTGCGAGCCGGTGGCGGCAACCAGGTCCGCCTGGCGCATCAGTTCGTGGGTCAGATCCTTGGTTACCGGAGAAGGCAGGTGCTGCACCAGATCTGCCGGCGCGCCGATCTTGGCAAACTCGGCGTGCACGAACTCGATCAGCTTGACGCAGGTGGAAAGGCCCTTGGGCGAAGGCGCGATGATGGCGGCGTTGCGGCCCTTGAGTGCATTGATGATCTTGTTCGCCGGCGTGGCGCCCGGGTTGGTCGAGGGAGTGATGACCGCCACCACGCCGACCGGCCGGGCGATCTCGACCAGGCCGAGTTGCGGATATTCAGCGATCACACCCACCGATTTCGCCGCCTTCAGGTCACGCAGCAGCCCCAGGGTCTTGCGGTAGTTCTTGTCGAACTTGTCCTGCGCGTTGCCCAGGCCGCTGTCGGCCACGGCCAAATCGGCGAGCACGCGGTTATTCTCCGGCTTCATTATCGCCCAGCCGGCCGCGGTCACGACCTCGTCCACCTGCTCTTGAGTGTAGCGCTGGTATTGGTCTTGGGCCGCGCGCGCGCGCCGCACCAGCGTCGCCACTACGTTTCGGGGATCGGGAAGATTCAGGTTTGCTGCCATAGTGCCCTCAAGTTCAGCCTCCGGCCAACGCGCCACCGGGCGCCGCTGCCGCCGCATAATAACCGATACCCATCGGAGATTGCCAAGCGCGAGCAGATGGTCGTCTGCCTGCCTTGCCCCCATCCCCGGAGAAGCCTACCTGCCGCTGTATGCCTTGTACTTGTCCAGGTACCGCACCGGCACCGACAGCGCGTCGCGGCGGAAGGGATCACCCAGCTCCTGCGTCACCATCATCTCGAGCACCGTGGTCTTGCCCTGTTTCTGCGCCGCGCACGCCGAGCGCAGCGCCGGCCCGACGTCGGCAAGCTTGTCCACGGTGACGCCCTCGCAGCCGAAGGCGCGCGCAATGCCGGCGAAGCTCGGATTGTCCAGATTGACGCCGACGTAGCGGTTGGAATAGAAATCCACGTGGTTTTTCTTCTCCGCGCCCCATTGTCCATTGTTGAACAGCACCACCGTCACCCCGATTTTCTCGCGCGCGCAGGTCAGCAGCTCGTTGAAGCTGATGCCCCAGGCGCCGTCGCCGACGTAGGCAACGGCGGGTCGATCGGGCGCGGCGACCTTGGCCCCGATGATGGTGGGAAAGGCATAGCCGCAATTGCCGAAGCTCATGGCGGCGAACATGCTGCGCGTGCGCTCGAAACGCAGATAGGAGTTCGATACCGAGCAGATGTTGCCGATGTCGGTCGACACCATCGCATCCTTCGGCATTGCCTTTTCCAGCTCGCGCAGCATCTGGCGCGGATGCATCTGGCTCGAGCCTTTCGCGACTTCGAGCGACCACTGGTCGCGCTCGTTGGTCCAGCCGTCAAGCTCCTTTTCCCACGCCTGTTTCTCCGCCTTGATCCTGGCGTCGCGCCCGGCCTTGTTCTGCTGGCACGCGAGCTTCATGCCGGACAGGCGCGCCGTGAGCGCGGCTGCCGCAGCCCTGGCATCGCCGCAGATGCCGACAGACATGGCCTTCACCAGGCCGAGCATCTTCGCGTCGGCGTCGATCTGGATGATTTTCGCGTTCTTCGGCCAGTAATCGAGGCCGTGCTGAGGCAGGGTGCCGAAAGGCCCGAGGCGCGTGCCCAGCGCCAGCACCACGTCGGCCTGCGCGATGAGTTTCATCGCCGCCTTCGAGCCCTGGTAGCCGAGCGGCCCTACCCAGAGCGGATGGGATGCCGGGAACGAGTCGTTGTGCAAATAGCTGTTGGCGACCGGCGCGTGCAGCAATTCAGCCAGCGTGACCGCCTCGGCCATGCCTTCGGACATGATCACGCCGCCGCCGGCGAGAATCACCGGGAACTTCGCGTCGGCCAGCAGCGCCGCCGCATCGGCAAGTGCCTGCTCGCCCCCTGCGCCGCGCTCGATGCGGATCGGCTTGGGGATTTCGCACTCGATGTCACCGTAGAAATAATCGCGCGGAATGTTGACCTGTGCCGGCCCCATTTCCAGCAGTGCGCGATCGAAGGCGCGCGCGGTCAGCTCGGCCATGCGCTTGGGGTTGTTGATATGCGCCTGGAACTTGGTGATCTTGGAGAAAATCGGCAGTTGTTCGGTTTCCTGGAATCCGCCCAGGCCGATGCCCATGCTTCCGGTTTCGGGCGTGACCACGATCACCGGGCTGTGCGCCCAGTAAGCTGCCGCAGTCGAGGTCACGAAATTGGTGATGCCCGGGCCGTTCTGGCCGATGCACACGCCGTGCCGGCCCGACACCCGCGCGTAGCCGTCGGCCATGTGACCGGCGCCCTGCTCGTGCGCCACAGGAATGAAGCGGATGCCGGCGGCGGGAAAAATGTCCAGCGCGTCCATGTAAGCGGAGCCGACGATGCCGAACACGTCGGTCACGCCGTTGGCAACCAGGGTTTCGACGAAAGCTTCGGAAGGGGTCATGCGGGTCTTGCCGGAGACGACGGCGCGTTGGATCGCGGCTTCATTGCCCATGGTGGGGTCCTCATCAATATTTTATAAAATGAAACAATTCATTTCGTTTTATGAATGATTTCACATGGTTGCTTCGAAGTCAAGCACAAAACATAAATATCAGAACCCTGGGTTCCATTTTTTAGTAAAATCACCAAATGAACTCAATACAGTACGGCTCCTCGGCTAGCTTGCGCGCCTTCGCGGTGATCGAGGCAATCGTGCGAGCGGACCGGCCGGTGTCGCTCACCGAAGTGATGGCCGAGGTCGCGCTGCCCAAACCGACCGTCTACCGGGTTCTCACCCTGCTCGAGCACGCCGGCCTGCTGCTGCGCGAGCCCGACGGCAAGCGCTATACCGTTGGACCGCGCTTGGCATATTTTGGTACCGCAATACTGATGAATTCGTCGGTGCGCGGTTCGCGCCACGCGATCCTGCAGCGGCTGGTCGACGACATCGGCGAAACCTGTAACTTCACCATGCTCGACGGCAGCGAGGTTGTCTACCTCGACCGGGTCGAGACCGCCTGGCCGCTGCGCATGAACCTGCAGCCGGGCTCGCGTGTGCCACTGCACTGTAGCGCAAGCGGCAAGCTGTTTCTTGCCATGCTGTCGCGCGCACGGCGCACCAAGCTGCTCGACAACCTTCCCCTGCGCCGCTACACGGGGAACACGATCACCGACAGGGACAAGCTGGAGCGCGAACTCGAGCGCATCCGCCGCGATAAGACGAGCACGGACAACGAGGAGTACCTCACCGGCCTGGTATGCGTTGCCGTGCCGGTCCTGTCGCGGGACGGGAAACCCTGCGCTTCGGTTGCGGTGCAGGCCCCGGTTGCGCGCATGTCCCTGGACCAGGCGCTGGCCCACGTGCCGGCGTTGCGCCGCGCCGCCGTCGCCCTGACGCAGACTTTTCAGGAAGACGTGGTCGCTCGGCCACGCCGGCGCAAGAGCGCGGCACCCAATCGTCGCAGATGACCGCGCGCCCGCACCTGGAATACCTGATCGCCCGGGCTCGCCGGTACGCGCCGCTGCCGATGGCGATCGTCTATCCGTGTGACCGCGACGCGCTGTTTGCCGCGGCAGAAGCGGCGAAAGAGCGACTGATCACACCGCTGCTGGTAGGTCCGCGAGACAGGATCCTCGCCGCGGCCGAGACTGCCGGCGTGGATGTCGCCGCATTCGAGCTGCACGACAGCGGGGGCGAGCCCGCCGCCGCCGCGCGGGCCGCGGTGGCGCTATGCCATGATGGCCGGGCACGGGCCATGATGAAGGGCAGCCTGCACACCGACGAGTTGATGGGCGCCGCCGTCGCAAGCAGAGGCGGGCTGCGTGGCGCACGGCGTATCAGCCACGTGTTCGTCATCGACGTCCCGGGACACCCGCGACCGCTGCTCATCGCCGACGCGGTGATCAATACCTCACCCGACCTCGCCGCCAAGCGCGACATCGTGCAGAACGCGGTGGATTTCGCCCATGCCATCGGCATCGAGCTGCCCAAGGTCGCGATACTGTCCGCGATCGAAACCGTGAACCCGGCGATAGCCGGAACCATCGACGCGCCGGCGCTGTGCGAGATGGCGCGCAACGGCGAGATCAGCGGCGCCATCGTCGAGGGGCCTTTTGCCATGGACAACGCGATTTCCGCTGAAGCGGCGCGCATCAAGGGCATTCGCTCGGAAGTGGCGGGCCAGCCCGACATCCTGCTCGTGCCGGGCCTGGAAGCCGGCAACATACTTTATAAGGCGCTGGTGTATCTCGCCCGGGGCGAATGCGCCGGCTTGGTGCTCGGCACCAAAGTACCCATCGTGCTTACCAGCCGCGCCGATTCGATCCAAAGCCGCGTCGCATCCTGCGCGCTGGCCCTACTCAAGGTACAAACCCAGTGAGCAAACTGTTCTCGCCTTTTGTCCTGCGCAAGCTGACGCTGGAGAACCGCATCATGGTCTCGCCGATGTGTCAGTACTCGGCGACAGAAGGCAATGCCAGCGACTGGCATATGATCCATCTCGGACAACTCGCCCTGGGCGGCGCCGGACTGCTGTGCATCGAGGCAACCGCGGTCGAGTCGATTGGCCGCATCACGCCCAGCTGCCTCGGATTGTACTCGGACGACAACGAAGCGGCTTTGCGCGAGGTAATAACCAGTCTGAGGCATCACTCTGACATGCCGCTTGCCATCCAGCTTGCCCATGCCGGGCGCAAGGCCTCGAGCCACACGCCCTGGGACGGCGGCAAACTGATCGGACCCCGGGCCGGCGGTTGGGAACCGGTCGCGCCCTCGGCGCTGCCGTTTTCGCCGTCCGAACCGCCGCCGCGGGAAATGCATGCCGCGGATCTCGAGCGCGTGCGCGACGCGTTTGTGCGCGCGGCGCAGCGCGCCAACCGGCTCGGCATCGACGCCCTGGAATTGCACGCGGCGCACGGCTACCTGCTGCACACATTCCTCTCGCCGCTTTCGAACCGGCGCAGCGACGGCTACGGCGGATCGCTTGAAAATCGCATACGTTTCCCGCTGGAGGTGTTTTCCGCGGTGCGCGAGGTCTGGCCGGAGGCGAAGCCGTTCGGAGTGCGCATATCGGCGAGCGATTGGATCGAGGGGGGATGGGACCTGCCGCAGTCGATCGAGTTCGCGCAGCGACTCAAACGAGCGGGCTGCGACTGGATCGACGCTTCCAGCGGCGGCCTCGCGCCGCAGCAAAAAATCACGCCCGGCCCTGGCTTTCAAGTTCCGTTTGCAGAGTCGATCCGCAAGGCAGTCGATATTCCGACCATCGCCGTCGGCCTGATCACCGAGCCGCGCCAGGCCGAAGACATCGTCGCCGCCGGTCGCGCCGACATGGTCGCGCTCGCCCGCGGCATGCTCTACCAGCCCCATTGGGCCTGGCGCGCCGCCGCCGAACTCGGTGCCCAGGTGCACGCACCCAAGCAATACTGGCGCGCACCGCCGCGCGGGGCCGAAGCCATTTTCCGCGACGCCAAACTCGGCCAGCGCTGATTCGCGCTGCAAAGCGCAGGACGTGATCACGCTGGCCCGATACAAAAAGGCCGGCAGGTGCCGGCCTTTTCGCTGATGCGTTGGATTGAGACCTAGATGCTCTGCTCCGCCGCCTGGGTTTCGCCCGCGGCCTCGCCTTCGGCCACCAACAGCTCGACCGGCGCCGGCGGCGGGGTCTTGCGCACCTTGTGGTAGGCCATCCCCGTACCCGCCGGGATCAGCCGGCCGACGATGACGTTCTCCTTCAAGCCGCGCAGATCGTCCTTCTTGCCCATGATCGCGGCCTCGGTGAGCACGCGCGTCGTTTCCTGGAACGATGCCGCCGAGATGAAGGAATCGGTCGACAGCGACGCCTTGGTGATACCGAGCAGCATGTAGCTGAAGGTGCCCGGTTTCTTGCCTTCGGCTTCGACCTTTTCGTTCTCTTTCAGCAGATCGGCCCGTTCCACCTGCTCGCCCTGGATAAAGCGGGTCTCACCTGCATCATCGACCTGCACCCGGCGCAGCATCTGCCGCACGATCACCTCGATGTGCTTGTCGTTGATTTTCACGCCCTGCAGGCGGTACACGTCCTGCACTTCGTCGGTGATGTAGCGCGCGAGCGCCTCGACGCCCTGCAGCCGCAGGATATCGTGCGGATCCGCCGGTCCGTCGACGATGAACTCGCCCTTGTTCACCACCTGGCCGTCGTGCACCATCACGTGCTTGTCCTTGGTGATCAGGAACTCGTGCGCCACGCCGTCCGGATCGGTGATGACCAGGCGCTGCTTGCCCTTCGTGTCCTTGCCGAACGAGACCGTGCCGGTGACTTCCGCGAGCATGCCGGCGTCCTTGGGCGAGCGCGCCTCGAACAACTCGGCCACGCGCGGCAGACCCCCGGTGATGTCGCGCGTTTTCGACGTTTCCTGCGGAATGCGCGCCAGCACCTCGCCTACCTGCACCTGCAGGCCATTCCTGACCGTGATGATGGAGCCGACCTGGAAGGTGATGTTGACCGAGTGATCGGTGCCGGCGATCTTGACTTCTTCGCCGGCCTCGTTGATGAGCTTCACCTGCGGGCGCAGGCCTTTGCTGGCGCTGCCGCGGCGCTTGGGATCGATAACCACCAGCGTGGACAACCCCGTGATCTCGTCGATCTGCTTCGCCACCGTCGTGCCTTCCTCGACGTTCTCGAATTTCACCGTGCCGGCGTACTCGGTAATGATGGGGCGGGTATGCGGGTCCCAGGTGGCGAGCACCTGCCCGGCCTTGACCGGCTTGCCGTCGGTCGAGGCCAGGGTCGCGCCGTAGGGCACCTTGTGGCGCTCGCGCTCACGCCCGTTGTCGTCGGTGATCATGATCTCGCCCGAGCGCGAAATCGCGATCTTCTCGCCCTTGGCGTTGCTGACATAGCGCATTTGCGCGGTGAAGCGCACCGTGCCGTTGGACTTGGCGTCCACCTGGCTCGCCACCGCGGTACGCGAGGCGGCGCCGCCGATGTGGAAGGTGCGCATGGTAAGTTGCGTGCCCGGTTCGCCGATCGACTGCGCCGCAATCACGCCCACCGCCTCGCCGATGTTCACGATCGGACCGCGGCCCAGGTCGCGGCCATAGCACTTGGCGCACAGGCCGTGGCGGGTATCGCAGGTTAGCGGGGTGCGTACCTTGACCTCGTCGATGCCGAGCGATTCGATCATGTCGACTTCTTCTTCGTTCAGCAGCGTCCCGGCCGGATACAGCGGATCCTGTGTCTCCGGATGCATGACTTCGGCCGCGCTGACGCGGCCCAGAATGCGCTCGCGCAACGCCTCGACCACCTCCCCGCCCTCGACCAGCGCCTTCACCACGACACCGTTCGCGGTACCGCAATCGTCCTCCCTCACCACCAGGTCCTGGGTCACGTCCACCAGGCGGCGCGTCAGGTAACCGGAGTTCGCGGTCTTCAACGCCGTGTCGGCCAGGCCCTTGCGCGCGCCGTGGGTGGAAATGAAGTACTGCAGCACGTTCAGGCCTTCGCGGAAGTTCGCCGTAATCGGCGTCTCGATGATGGAGCCGTCGGGCTTGGCCATCAGGCCGCGCATGCCGGCGAGCTGGCGAATCTGCGCCGCCGAACCGCGCGCGCCGGAATCGGCCATCATGTAAATCGAGTTGAACGACTCCTGCCGTGCTTTCTTGCCCTTGCGGTCGGTGACCTCCTCGTGCGAGAGCTGCTCCATCATGGCCTTGGCCACCTGGTCGCCCGCGCGGCCCCAGATGTCGACTACCTTGTTGTAGCGCTCGCCCACGGTCACCAGGCCCGAGGTGTACTGCTGCTCAATCTCCTTTACTTCGGCTCCCGCGGCCGAGATCAGGCTGTGTTTCTGCTGTGGCACCAGCATGTCGTCGACGCAGATGGAGATACCGCCGCGGGTGGCGAAGGTAAAGCCCGCCCGCATCAGCTTGTCGGCGAAAATCACCGTCTCGCGCAGGCCGCAGCGGCGGAACGAGGCGTTGATGAGCTTGGAGATTTCCTTCTTCTTCAGCGCCTTGTTGATCAGCGCGAACGGCAGCCCCGGCGGCAGGATCTCCGACAGCAGGGCGCGCCCGACTGTGGTCTGGTAGCGCGTCGTCTTCTCGATCTTGTCTCCGGTCTCGGAGACGTCGAATTCGCGGATGCGCGCCATGATCAGGGCGTGCAGCTCGACCTTGCCGCTTTCATAAGCGCGCGTCAGCTCGCCGATGTCGGCGAAAACCATGCCCTCGCCGCGGGCGGCGATGCGGTCGCGCGTGGCGTAGTACAGGCCGAGCACGATGTCCTGCGACGGCACGATGACGGGCTCGCCATTGGCGGGCGAAAGTATGTTGTTGGACGCGAGCATCAGCGTGCGCGCTTCCATTTGCGCTTCCAGCGACAGGGGCACGTGCACGGCCATCTGATCGCCGTCGAAGTCGGCGTTGAACGCCGCGCACACCAGCGGGTGCAGCTGGATCGCCTTGCCCTCGATCAGCACCGGCTCGAACGCCCGGATGCCGAGGCGGGGCAGCGGGGGGGCGCGG
>Ga0080064_1003071_pt1 | contig 25658 bp, 28 predicted proteins | sample Subgrocontami54m_FD_69260 | JGI IMG/M metagenome (GOLD analysis project Ga0080064, IMG submission 69260) | Subsurface groundwater microbial communities from S. Glens Falls, New York, USA - GMW46 contaminated, 5.4 m (SPADES assembly) (version 2) ...
CGGTCAGCGGCGCGGGGCAGAACTATCAACCCGGCGAAGCGGAGCGGCGCTACTTCCTCGCGCAGTGGGTCAGCAAGCTGATGACGCTCGACCCATTCCTCACCGAGCGCAACCTGATCGACGCCTCCAGCCTGGCGCGCGGCAAGGCCATCCAGGAGCTCGCCGACTGGGTGCGGCTGGAAAAGCCGATCGAGGCCGTGAGGAAGGACCCCTCGCTCACCCGCGTGGTCAGCATCAATACGGTCAGCTTTCTCGACGCCGGCGTGGCCCTGGTGCGCGTCTCCACCGAGATGCGCTCCCTGAACCAGTCCCCGACCAGGAAGCGCTACCTGCTCACCGTGCACTACACCGTCGTTCCCCCGGCGACCGAGGCAGAAATCTACAAGAACCCGGTCGGACTGTACGTGACGCACTTCGCCGTCCAGGAGGAGCTCGCCTGATGCGCGGCCGCTCGACGCTGCGGGGCGCGATCCTGGTCGCCGCCATCGCGCTTGGCGCAGGCGGCGCATCGCGGGCCGAGCAGCAGGCGATCCCGATGCCCGGCGACACGCGGCTGGTTCAGTTCAATTTCGATGCGAACGACAGCTACACCGTCCTCTCGCGCCCGGGCGCGGTGACCGACATCCAGTATTCGCCCGAGGAGAAGCTCGTCGCGCTCGCGATCGGGGATTCGACCCAGTGGATGACGAGCAAGACGCCGGGCCACGTCTTCCTCAAGCCGCTGCGCCCGGACATCTTCACTTCGGCGACGCTCGTGACCGACAAGCGGACCTACCAGCTCACGCTGCGCGCGAGTCCCGAGAACGGCAAGTGGTACCAGCAGGTGCGCTGGAACTACCCGGACGAAATGATGTGGCAGGCGGCGCAGGAGGAGAAACGCCGCGATGCGGAGGAAAAGGAGCGCAAGCGCCTCGACGAGATTTCCGTCACGCAGAGCGTTTCGGTGGACAAGCTCAATTTCAACTACACGGTGACAGGCGAGGCCGCATTCAAACCGAAGTTGGTGTTCGACGATGGCAGGTTCACCTGGATTCGTATCGGCGCGGATATCCAGGAGCTCCCCGCCCTGTTCGTAACGTCGGAGCAGGGTGCGGAACTCGCCAATTACGTGGTCAAGGGCGAATACCTGGTGGTGCAGAGGCTCGTGCCCTCCGCGATGCTCAAGCTCGGCACGGCCGAAGTCCGCATCGCCCGCGGCGAGGAACGCACGAGCTGGTTCAGGTGAGAGGCCGGCGGTGAGCGAGGAATCCCGAGTCGAGGACTACGCCGCGCCGGCAGCGCAGGAACCAATTCCCGGCAAGGTCAAGCGCAAGCTGCACCTGTACCTGGTACTGGGCTTTGCGGCACTCGCCGCGCCGGCGATCCTCTGGAAGGCCACGAGGGATCAGGCCCAGCAGACCGACGCCCGCAAGGAAAGGAAGGACGCGGAAGCGAAGGAGGCGGTGAGCGGACCGCCCAGCCTGCAGCCCATCCAGGCCGAGATCGAGGCGCAAACCAAGAATGCGGCCGAGTCGACCGGCAGATCGGCGGACGATCTCAAGGATCCAGCGGCCGTTGCCCGGGATCGGGCATTTCCGCCGGGGCAGCGCGGCGCGCCGGGGAGACCGGGACCTTCTCAACCGGGCACCGACGCGCGGGGGGCACTCCTGCCGCTGCCCGCCGTATTTATGCCGGGAAGCCAGTTGCGGGATCCAGCCGAGCTGGACCGGCAACAGCGGCTTAAGGATGCCGAGGCAGAGGCGACGCGCATCAAGTCAAGCGCGATCCTCGTGCTCGCTGCCGAGGGCAATGGTCTCCAGGGACCGCTTCCGCTCGGGCCGCAGGAACTGATGGCGAACTACAACGCCGCCATCGCGCAGGCCACGCAACGTTACGGCGGACAAGCTCAGGACCCGGCGAAGATCGCAGCGACCCAGCAGCCGAGGCCGCAATCCAAGGTCGACCTCGATCGCTCCTGGATGATCGAGCAGGACCAGCCCAAGCCACCGGTGACGCTGGCGGCCACCCGTGCCGTGTCGCCCTACACGGTATTCCAGGGAACCATCATTCCCGCGGTGTTGCTCACCGAGGTCAATTCCGACCTCCCCGGCATGCTCACCGCCCAGGTGACGCTCGATGTCTACGACGGCATTCGCGGCACGGCGCTGCTTATTCCGAAAGGCTCGCGCCTGGTGGGCAACTACAACAACGACGTGCGCCCGGGCCAGGAGCGGGTCATGGCGGCGTTCAGACGCATCATCATTCCGTCCGGAGCGTCGGTGGACCTCGGTGCCATGGCCGCTGCCGACCAGATCGGCCGCAGCGGATTCCAGGACGAGGTGGACTCGCACTTTTGGAAACAGTTCGGCGCGAACTTCCTGGTGGCCGGGCTCGCGGCGCTGATCAGCAACAAGGACAGCGCATCGACGGTCACCGTGGTCAACAGCGGCGGGACGGCGGTGAGCAGCGCGGCCGGGCAGATCCTCGTCGAGACCGTGAGAAACATCCAGCAGAGAAACGCCTACATCCCGCCGACCATCCGGATCAACTCGGGCTACAAGTTCAACGTGCTGGTGAACAAGGACATGGTCCTCCCGCCGCATGTGACTGCCGTATCGCAAAGAGAAGGCGGGTAAAAAACACCTCGACGAGCGGTTTTTCCCTGGCGATTTCTCCGCTTGCTACTGGAAGAATTCGCACTTGCAGAATTGGATTCACAGGCCATGATCCTCGACTTGAAGTTCGTCGTCCTGTCAGCCGGCTTCGCGATCGCAGCCCCGGTTACGGTGAGCTACGCCGCCGACAACGGATTGAACGGATACGACTTCAGCTACGCTATCGCCGGGGACGCGAGGGTCACGCCCATCCAGGTCTTCGATGATGGGGCTCAGACGTTCTTCCAATTCAAAGCCGCGGAGAACGTACCGGCCATCTTTCTCTTCAACAAGGGTCGGCAGGAACTTGCCCAGGTCACGGCGCGCTCGCCCTACATCGTAGTGAGCGGTTTGGGACAGCGGTATTCGCTTCGCTCCGGAACCGCGCTCGCAAGCGTCGACTATGTCGGCAGCCGTCGCAACGAGCCGGTGCTTCCCACGGCCCGGGACGCAGCAGACACGGCGTCCCAGAAAAGCGCGTCAGCCCCGTCGGGCGAAACCGAGCGCCAGCTTGCGATGATTCAGAGCATCGTCGCTGAACTGGGCGCGCGTGGACGGCAACCGGAGGTGGCGTCTGCTGCCCGTGCCGCGCACGGCAGCGAAGATGGGATCGTGCAGACGGTCGCGCCTAAAGAGACGACCACGGTGCCGTTCTATCGGGGCAAGACGACTCTGGGGCCGCTCGGCGCCAGGACGATGGCGAAGATCGCGCAGTCCGCCGGGACGGCCCGCGTCGTGATGATTACCGGGCGCGGCGACCCGGACAATCTCGAGCTCGGCACGGACCGCGCAATCACGCTGCGCAGCTTCCTCACGAGCCGTGGAGTACCGGTCGAGAAAATCCGGCTGGCCGAAGGACAGGCCGCGCGCATGTCGGGTACCAAGGGCATCTATCTCTCCGAGGTGATGCTGGTCGCGTCGGCTGCGGCGGATCCTCGAGAGGATATTCCAGCGGGCAACATGGAGGGCGCCCGGAGAGAAGGCAGGCGCGCGTCATCGGCTCCAGGCGCGCAAAGCCTTCTTCCCGAGAATCTCCTGCCTCTGGCGTCGGCGACGGTCGCGTTGCTTGACGAAGGCACGATCTCCAGGGAGGCCGCCGCGGAGATCCTGAAGAAGGTGCTGCGGTCGCATGGCACCCCGAAGTCGGCGCACGTCGTGGCATCGAAACCGGTATGGGAGATTTCCCCTACCGACGGCACGCTGCGCAATGTGTTTACTCGCTGGGCCGACGCGGCGGGATGGCAACTGTCCTGGGACGCACCGGTGGACTATCCCATCAACGTTAGGGCGAGCTTCCTGGGGTCTTTCGATGAGGCGGTGGGTTCGGTCGCGGCCGCCCTCGAGACCGCGGACGTTCCGCTTCAGGTCACGTTCTACCGTGCCAACAAGGTGCTACGCGTACTGGCTGCTAAAGGGCCATTGAAATGATGCGTGCCTTCTGTACCTCGTTGATGCTGGTCGCAGTTGCGGGTTGTGCATCTCAGGCGCCGGTCAAGGCCAATATTCACCTCGACAGGACGTCAACGCCGGTTCCCCGGACGCGAGTCGAGGCTGCGCCGGGTGCACCCGCGCCCATGATCCATTATGCCGCGGGCGCATTTATCGGGACCAAACCCATCTATCTCACCCAGCAGGCCGGTTCGAGCACCGGCGCAGGCGCAAAGGAGGGAGGCTGGGAGGCAAAGGCCGGGGTCAACCTCCGCGAAACGCTCGGGAAGTGGACTGCCGATGCCGGCTGGGCGCTGGTGTGGGATTACGAAGGCGATCTGAAGATGCGCGCGGGGTCGATATTCCATGGCGATTTCAAGGCCGCGGTCGCCGGACTCTTCGATGCCCTGCCCCAGTACATACGCATACGCGCCGAGTTGCGGCCGGACAATGCGCCGCCCTTGCTCTATGTGACGCGCGACGCGGCGGGGCGATGACGGAAAGAATCAAGCGGATGCTTTCCCTTGCCATCGCCGTCGCGCTGGCCGGGTGTTCCACCATTAATACCCAGATCCGCAAGGAGGTAGAGCGGGAGCAGGAAGCCGGTAAGCGCGGCATGGAACCGCCGCTGCGCATTGCGCCGCCTGCTCGTGTCGCCGAGGTGAAAGGCGCGCTCGTGCCCGTGGCCCCTGCCGTGCCCCAAACCCGAAGCGAATGGCTGAGGAAGCTGCGCATCGAATTGGATGTGCGCAACCCTGTCTCGCTCTGGGCCGTGATCGAAAAGCTCTCCGGTCAGGGCATCAATGTCATCAGCGATCTGCCACTTGGCACCTACACCTACGTGGGCAGGGTCAATCCGACCGACGCGGACACCGCGCTGCAGGCAGTGCTCGGATCGGTCGGGCTGGATTTCGAGGCCGATGACGCGCGCAGGACCGTGGTGATCAAGCCGATGAGCCAGCGCACCTGGTATGTGAACATCGGTTATCGCAAGGCGACATTCTCCTCAGACGGTCAAGCCGCATCGGGCGCACCGCCCGCGGCGAGCGGCGCGGCGCCGGGATCGTCCCTGACTCCGGGGAGCGGCATGGCTACTTCGGCGGGTGCGACATACGGGCAGACCGGAATGGCACCCGGCGGCGCCGCGACGCCCGGCATGTCCCAGAACCAAGGCGCGCCCGGAGGCGGGCTGCAACCGCTCGCGCCGCTCGCCGTCGGCGGGACCGCCGTGACCGCGGCGGACGATTTCTGGACCAGCCTGTCGATCGAACTCACCAGCCGTTTGTCCGTGCTGGTGCCCAAAGCGATGGTCGCGGGCATTCCGCAGGGACCCAATCTTCCCCCGATTCCCGGCGGGGTGCCGGTGCCCACCCCTCTGCCCATGTACATGTCCGGGTCCGTCACCTCCGGCGGACAGAGCGCGGGCGAATCCCATTGGCGCAGGCAAATCGGCTCGTATTCGCTCAATCCGGCGACCGGCGCGGTGACGGTGCAGGCTCCGCACTGGGTGTTGAGCGACCTGGATGCCTACTTCAAGTGGATCCAGGACATGTACAACACCGACATCACCTTCCTGGGCGAGCTGGTGCTGGTGACATCCACGCGCAGCGATTCAGAGGGCTTCGACCTGGCTGCGTTCACGTCCTGGGCAAGCGGCCGCTATGGCGCGATCGTCAGCAACAATGCACTGGGGGGGGTTACGGTGACGCTGCCTTCGCCCGGGGTGCCGGTTTCGGTTTCGGCGGCGCAGCAGACCGTAGGCGGCCCTCTGGTCGGTCTTCGCTATCAAACGGCGACGGATGCACTGCAGATCTTCAACGCATTCCTGTCGGAACTCGGCAAGGTCTCGGTGATTCAGCGCCCGCTCGTGACGACCACTTCCGGGGTCCCGGGCGTCTTCGCCAAGAAGTTTACTGACTACTACAACACGGTGAGTCAGCAGGCCGCAGCCGGCGGCACGGGGTCGGCGGCGACTGCCACGCAGAATACGCTTGTCCCGGTCGAGCTGGGCACCGAACTGCGGATCAATCCGCGCATCGACCTCGCAACCGGTCTGATTCGCGCGCAGTTGACCCTGAGCCAGTCGATCCAGTCCGGGATCAGAACGATCCCGCAGACGATCACCTTCGGCAACAACGCGCAGACCGTGAATACCAGTATTCCGCTCATTACCCGACAGAACCTCTCCGGCGAAATCCTGCTGCGCGACGGGGACCTCATTGTGGTCGGCGGACAGACGGAGGACAACGCGACGGTGAACGACAATGGGCTTCCCGGCGAGGAAGGCCCGCTGGGAGGCCTGTTCGGGGTGAAGAAGGCGAGCCGCGGCGCACAGACATATTACTTTGCCCTGCGCGTTGCGGTCTCCAGGCGCAAGTAAAGGACGAGAGGCGAACGTGGTCAGGGCGCGCGGCTTCACTCTCACCGAACTGCTCATCGTTGTCGTGATCATCGGGATCGTTTCGGCGGCGCTGGCCCCGGAATTCTCCGCACTGGTCACTGCGCAAAGGTCGGCGTACGTGCAGAAGCATCAGCTCAACAACCAGTTGATCGGCGCGGCACTGCTCAACTATGCGGCGAATTCCACCCAGGACGGCCGCCTTCCGGCGCCGTACACCGGAAGCGGCTACACGAGCACGGTCTACAATCCGAGCGACGGTTCCGGCGCGGGCGTCGCATTTGCGAACGCGCTCACGCAGAGCGGGGTCAATCCGGCAGAGATCAACGACGACGGGACAACCTCCCAGGCCGTGCGGGTCTACCAGCTCGTCCAGGGATTGGCGCAGCAGGTTCCCCTGTACTTCCAGAGCGGACCCCTGGTGACCTTGACCTATGATTTCGGGGCCGTTTACCTGACGACATGTCCGAAGAGTACGGCGAGCTGCAACCCGACGGCCAGTACCGGGGTGCCGGGAGCGAGCTCAGCACTCACCTCGGGAAACTACGGCAGCTGGTTGTCGATCGACCCCGACGCCCGTACTCGCTACGTGTCGTCGCTGCCAATTCAGAAGCAGATGCTCGCGACCACGGTGCAACGGCTGGAGAAGATTCGCGACACGCTGATGTCGTACCTGCGGACGAACCAGGTCACCGCCGGGGGCGGCGATGCGACCAACTGGTATCCGAATCAGGCGGGCGCTGCTGCCGCCGGCACGCTCAGTGGCGCGAATCCGAACTCCAACCAGGGGTGCCGGGACGGGTGGTACAGCCTCTCGAGCGTCAGCGTGGCGGTTCTTGCGACAGCCGGCCTTGGCCAGGACGAGTTTGGCAAGACGGCCTGGGGCGGCCCCATCCAGTACTGCAGGGACTACGACCCCACCGGAACGAAGACGGCGAACGCGGCACCGCACTACGGCGCCATTCGCATCCTGGCAAATGTGACGGCGGGTGCGGCCCCGGATGCTGCCGTGCCCGGGAATAACGTCTTGCTTACGTTCTAGAAGGATGATCGAAGGGAAGCAGTGAGACAGCGTTTCGGTTCGGACGACACACACAGCGAGGTAATCATGGAAATTCGCAATGGCATCAAGCGCCGCGCGCGGCGTGGGTTCACCCTGATCGAACTGGTGGTCGTGGTCGCCATCGTCGGTGTGCTGATCTCGATCATCGCCCCCAACCTGATCGGATCCAAGGACGGCGCGAGCGCGCAGCTCATGCTCAAGACATCGCAGAGTGTGGCCCAGAACTGGTCCCTCATCAACCAGGCTTGCGGCACCTCGAGCGCCGTGTCCGGGAGCGTGCTTCCCGCAGCGACCAAGACCGTCTCCGACGTGATCTTTACAGGGAGCGCCAACGTGGCGGCGGCCTATTCGACCTGCTATGCCCAGTCGAAGGTGATGGCTCTCGCGGAGGTCTCGCAACCGGGCGCCTCTGCCGGAACCTATAACGTCGCCGGCTATGCCGTGAGTTTGTCTGGCGGAGGTTCGTCGGCGCTGCAGGTCCAGTATGCCGCGGTGCCCGACGCGCTGGTTCTGCTGATGGCGCAGAAATACAACCCGACCCTCGCAGCGCTCGCGGTGAGCGACGCAACCTCGCCTGTGCTCCAGTACGGCACGGCGACCAGCGGTGCCCGCACCGTCACGATCTTGCGCCCGATATAGACGCCGAGCGGCGCATGTACGCCCTGATCGTCTTCGCGCTTGCAGTATGGCTCGCCTTCGTCGGACACAAGGTGACGACCGACCTGCTCGGCGTGGCGGACATATACCAGTCGCGTGACAAGCACATGCGCACGGTCGCAATGGCCGAGTCGATCGAGCAATTCCACGCCGAGCATGGTGCATTTCCGGTCTCGATCGCGGCATTCGGCGCGGCCGCCGGGTACGAGCAGACGCGCTCCCTGAGCGATACATGGCAGGGGTATGCAGTGAGCCCGACGCTGACAGACGGCGTGTGGCAATACCGGCGCGCGGTGTTCTTCCTCAACGACCCCACCCGGGGAGTCGACGCGAACGCATACCTCGCCGCAAACGCCTGCGGAACGGGAGCGTACGACACGGCCGCCAGCTGGTGCGGATCGGCCACTGGCCTCTGGTACCGGCGCGAGGACAGGGAGCGTTTCAACGAGCAGATCCTGACCCAGCGCGCACGCATGAGCCGAATGCTGCAGAAGCTCTCCGACTATTACAACGCGAACTCGGCCTTCCCGGACAAGGACGCGGGCGGAAATCCTCTCGCGCCGGACAGCGTGACCGCCCTGGCGACGCTCGCCGGCTTTGCCGGCGCCGCAGCCTCGTGCACCGGTTCGTTCGCGTACCAGGGCGTCCCGGTGGACTGCGGTGACATGTTCGACCAGTGGGGCAACGGGATCGGCTACCAGTTCCTGAGCAGCAAGCACATCTTTCTCGTGTCGGAGACGCCGATCTACAACGGCAGCGGAAACCGTGTGGTGGTTGGCGCGGACTTCGACAATTCACTCATTTGAGCGAACCATGGCGCCGGTACATACCGTTGCAGAACCTGGGCAGGAGGCCGCCGAGGTCGCGCGCGAATGGGGCTGGTCCTGCCCGCCGGACTCCGTCCTCGATCTGGCGCGGCAAACGCGCGCCGGTGCGGATACCCGGGGTCCGGTCGCGACCGGTCGGGCCGAGGCTGGCATCGTGCAGACGGAGAGAGCGCTCGCCCTGCGCAACGGATACCCGTGCTACTCGCCCTTGAGCCTCATCGCGATTCATCCGTGCATGAGCGAACCCGCTGTGATGCGCCGCGCCGAGGAGATGGACGCCGCGGTCATGCAGATCGAGGGGACCACGCCTGTCATCGTATTCGCGACATTCGGCGCCCTGATCAGCTTCCGTTCGCTCGGGCGCGGGGAGCGGATGGCCGACCCGATCATGCGGGCCCTGGGGAGGCAACCGCTGCTCGGGCTCGCGGCCCGCGACGAGATTTCCGCGGTGCTCAAGACCGTCCGCTCGTCCGACGCCGCGGAGGCGGCCAACGACGCCACCAACATCTGGCTCGCCGAGTCGAGCGAAAACACGAGCCGTCCCGAGCACCGCGAGGTCTCGCGCCTGATCGACCACGCCCTGAACGAGCAGGCCACCGACATTTCGCTCAGTCCCCTGCGCTCGGGCGAGCTGTTCGTGCAGTTGCGGCGTTTCGGCAGCCTCGTCTCCCCTACGGCCGTCAGTCCGCGCATGTCGGCGGAGCTGGCCAGCAGGGTGGTCAACCTTCTGCAGAGCCGCTCGGGTGCGAATCCCAGCAACACCGTGCAGCGGTTTCCGACCGATGGGCGCATCACCTACCGCTCCAACGTGGGCGAAGCCTATCTGCGGCTGTCGTTCATTCCCCTGAACCACCTGGGAGAAATGCGCAATCTGGCCTCGGTCTCCATCCGGATTCTTCCCCGCAAGGAGGAGTCGCTGCGGCTTGCCGAGCTGAATCTCTCCGCCGAAGTGATCGAGCAGATGCGCTTTGCGCTTCAGTTGTCCCAGGGAATGGTGCTCGTCGTGGGTCCCACGAACACGGGAAAGTCGACGACCATCGCCGGGGCGATCGGCGAGCACGTGGGCATCTTCGGCGACAGCCAGAAGCGGCTTTCAGTCGAAGATCCCATCGAGCGTTTCGTGTGCGGTATCCGCCAGATCAACGTGCCTCCCGTCGCGGCGGCGCGGGACGAGGACGAGCGCTTTTCCGTCGTGCTGCGCGCGATCAAGCGTCACGACCCGGACCTGATCTGGGTCGGCGAGGTTCGCGACAAGATGACCGCGGACCTCTGCGTCGCGGCGGCCAGTTCCGGGCACCTCGTTCTCTCGACGCTCCACGCAAACGACACGATCATGGGGTTCGATGTGCTAGCGAAGACCGTCGAGGCGGAGAAGCGCTTCCAGCTCGCCGACGGGCTATCGCTGATCGTTTCGCAGCGGCTGGTGCGCACGCTGTGTCCGCACTGCAAGGAGGAAGGCACACCGAAGGAGGTCGACGAGATGCTCTTTCAACGCTACATGCACGTGCTCGGCGAGAACTGCAGCCTGCCGGAGACGATCGCCGCCGCGAATCCGAAGGGCTGCGAGTACTGCAGCCACACCGGCTATACCGGGGTACTTCCCATCAACGAGGTCTTGCCTTTCACGCGCGCCGCGAAGGATGCGGCGATCGCCATGGCGGGAGGCGCCAACCGGCGCGACGTGCTGGCGAAGGCGCGCACGGTGACGCTGCTGGAAAGCGGCATGGCTCTCGTGCGCGCGCGGTCCGTGGATTTCAAGGACGTCCTGGTGTGAGGCTGCCGTGATGCGCATGCGCGAAATCGGGACGGTGGCCGCCGCGCTGGGCAACCAGCTCGCCGCGGGGCTGCCCATGGATCAGGCCGTATCGCGCATGCCGCGGCTGCAGCCGAACTATGCCGAGTTCTGGATGGGCACGCTGCGGGAGGTCCAGAGCGGCGAACCGTTGTCGGCATCGCTGCGCGCGGTGTGGCCCCGTACCATCGTCGCGGCGGTCGTGGCGGGGGAGCACTCGGGCAGGCTCGAGAATGTTTTCGGACGCATCGACGAGACGCTGGAGCAGCAATTGCGCCTGCGCGCCTCGCTCATGCGCCTGGCCTATCCCGGGGCCATGGCTTTGGCCGGCCTGGCCGTGTTTGTCGGGTTCATGGTGTTCGTGCTGCCGCCACTCGGCAAATCGCTCGGACGTACGGGGCCACAAAGCGCGGTCTTCCAGTTGTCGTCGTGGCTGTCGGAGGTCGTTCACGAATACTGGCTCGTCTTGGCGTGCGCCCTTGCTGCGGGCGTCTGGGCCGCCGTGTCCTGGCTGCGCACCGAGGCGGGGCGGGAGGCCCTGTTGGAGTGGGGCCTGCAAATTCCCGTCCTGCGGGAAGCGCTGCGCGACATCTTCTTCGGCGTGTGGGCGCACTACATGGCGACGATGGTCTCGGCCGGCATCCCGACGATCGAGGCGGCGCGCCTCACCGCACGCGTCCTGCCGCACGACCTGCGACAGAGCGTGCTCGCCTTCGAGCGCGACCTCGCGGTGAACAACAAAACCCTGGCGGACGCCGCGGACCAGGCCAAACTGCCGACCGACGATCCGCGGGCAGTCTGGTGGCCATTCTACATCTCCAACGCCCTGGTGGTCGCGGAGCACACGCAGGAGATCGATCGCGAACTGCTGCGGGTCGCGCCCTCTCTCCTCAAGGAAGGAGAGCGGACCCTGGATCGTACGATTGCGCTCGCCAACGTGGCCGCGCTGGCGTTGGCCGCCGCCATGATCGTGGCGCCGCTTGCGGCCTATTACATCGAGATTTTCGCTGCCATACGGCACGCGGCACAGTAGGGCGAGAGGAATGCGTTCGAAAGTCGAAGTCATAGTGTCGTTCGAAACGCGGGACGCGGCTCAGAGGGCTGCTGGCAAGCGAGTCCTCCTGTCGGGCGAGACCGTATTCGCGTCCTTGCAACACGCGATCCCGCCCGGGTTCGTGCTTCAGCCGCCCCGAGATGCTCTGGGAACGCTGCTCGCGCATTTCAGCAAAGATACCCCCAAGATCGCGGTGGGGATCGACGAGCGGGCCTTCGGGATCGGCAAGTCACGCTTCGCACTGGCCTTCGACGGCTACCGGAATTGGGGTCTGAGACAGCGCCGCAAGGGCACGATGGTGGTGTTCGGCGGCGGGGAAGGGCCCTCCACGACGAAGCTGGAAATCCTGGTATTCGTCGATGGCCGGATCGTCGCGGTCGAGGAGAAGATGCTGCCGGAACGCGAGTCGCATGTGTTCCACGACGCGTTGCTGTCGCTCATCTCGGAACTGCGCCTGAGATATCCCGGCGCCCGGTTCGTCCAGGCCGCTCCGCTGTCGGACTGGACGATGGATGAAATCGAATTCATCGGTGAGGCGCCACTGCGGGGCCTGGTGTATCGACCGCTCGTCCGAGGCACGAGCGAGCGTGCCCGGTATCGGACCCCAGCGGCCATCGCCGCGGCGGGTGTGGCGCTGTACGCAGCGGCGATCGGCCTCGGATGGAACCGTTTCATGGCGGCCCAGGCGGCCTATGACGAGGCCGTCAGCGATCCCTGGGTGCGCCGGCAGGGCGGCATCGATACGAGCTACCTCGACCTGCTGAATACGCGTCGCAGATACATGGACGAGCCTCGACGCCAGACCCTTCTGGCGGAGAAAGCGGCGAGCATCGTGCAGGGCATCGCATCGGTTCGCGAGGCGCGCATCGTTGAGATCCGCCTTCCGGTGTCCAGCATTCGCCCGGAGCGGCAGGTCGAAATGACGGTGAGCCCGGACTCCCGGAGGGGTCGGCGGGAAATCGCCGTCGATCGGCTGCCCGATGTGCTCCTCACCCTCTCCGTGCCGCGAAGTCCGGAGGCGGCGCTCGAACACGCCAGGCGAGTGATGACGGAGGTCGCGAACCACACCGGGATTTCATTGCGGTTGGTTCACCAGGGCTGGCGCGACGCGCAGGGCCGCCGGCTGTTCACCGTCGAGGGGTTCATCCATGACTAGCGCGACGAGCCGCTTGTGGTGGCTGCTCGCGCTCGCCTTCGCGGCGATACTCGCTGCCGGGGGACTCAAGGGCTACAAGATCCTGTCGAACAAGGCCGGAGAGCAGGACACCGTCACCGAAAGCGTGATCCGCTGGAAGCAGAACTACCTCGCGCTCGCCGAGAGCATCAAGCGCTGGGACGCGAGCTACCGCCGCGAGGAATCCATCCAGGACATGCTCTCGCTCATGGCCGCGGTGAATCTCGGGGCCTATGGGCTTGCGTCGAACCCCGACACGATCATGATCCAGAAGATCGATCAGGTCAGGCGAGGCAACGCGTCGATCGGATTGAGCAGCGTGTGCCTCGCCTCCGCCGGAGTACCGGGGGCCGGCGCCTTGGAGGTCAGTGCGCCAAGCTACGCGGCGCTCTTCGACGGATTGCAGCGGCTGGCCAGGCGCGCGGACCTCTCCATCGGGTCGATCGCGATCAGGGTGGAGAAAGGGACACCTATCGGAAGCCTGGGTGATTTCTGCGTGCTCCTGAGCAGGCGCTAGGGGCTACTACAGGCATGCACCATGTGCTGCTCTCGGGAAACGCGAGGTTGTACGTGGTCCTCGCTGCAGGTGTCGCGCTCGCGGTAGCGTGGAAAGGCGGCGAGGCGCTGAACGCCAGGCTGGGCGAGCTCGCGGTCAAGCAGGCGCCGCGAGTGTCCAGCCCGGTCGCACCGCTCACCGAAATGAACTTCTACCCGGTGTGGGTGAAGCAGCCGCAGGCGATCGCCGCGAGCCCAGAGGCCAATCCGGTCGATGCGCTGTTCGCCCGCGACGAGCCAGCAAAAGCGCCGCCGGCGCCGCCCGAGCCCGACTATGCGGCGATGTTGCAGCAAGCGTTCCGATTCGACGGCGCGGCCGACGACGGGGTGTTTGCCAACGGAAGGTTCTACGGCGTGGGTAGCACGCTTGAGGAACTGACGATGAGCTCGCCCACGGGACGGCGCGTCGTGCCGCGACTCGAGCGGGTGGACGGCGGGCGAGCCACGTTCTCCATAGGAAAGAAGCGAATGGTGCTTACATGGGAGAAGAGGGGCTAGTCAGTGGAGCGATTGCGGGAATGGTTCGAATACCTGCGCTACGAGAATCCGGCACGGCTATGGAAGTACATCGGCGCGTGGGTGTCGTTGTGCGCGATCGTCGTCTTCGCCATGGTTCCGGATACGGCCTTCGTCAGGGCGGCAGGAATTCAGGAGTGGCAGGTTCGCGGCGGAGCGCTTCTGAGGGCCGCCTACTGGGCGGGTCGAGCGGCGGTCAACGCGGCGTCGGACGAGCGGCCGACTCGCAGGTACGGAAGCATGGAGGGCGTGGACGGCGCGGGGAACCTGATCGCCAGCCTACCGGACGGGGCGCGTTGGGCGACCGCAAGGTACCGATTCGCCGATCTCACCATCATGGACGTAACGGGCGTGGCGCGTCAGGTCGCGCTGCGCCGAGGCGAAGACGCACGCTTCGAGATCTACCGCGGCGACCAGGTGGTCGTATGGATCGGCGGCGGGCCCTTCAACATAGCCCTGATCGACGCCGGCGTCGCCGAGCCCGATCCGCACCCGCCGACCAATATCGTGGACATCGCGTTCGCGACGTATTACTGGAATCTGGCCCGAGGGGCGAGGGGCAACAGCAAGGAAGGAGGAGGTTCCCTATGAACACGATCAACACGCTTGCGGCATGTGCGGTACTCGTCTGCATGTCGCCGCTCGCGGCGGGACAGAAATGGACCTGGGAGGCAGGCAAACAGACGAGCAACGGCCAGATCACTGTGAAGTCGCTGTCCGGATCGACGACGTATATCGGGACCCAGAATCCGACCGGCGCGGTAGCTAAGACGAATCAGAACGCGGTGACACAGCCGCCGACGGTGATCATTCAGGCGACCTCCGGCGGCGGCGGGGCGTGTGTCGCGATGAGCCGCACGAAATACAACGGCAATCTTGGTGGGGTGTCAGGAGCGGACGCAAAATGCGCCGCAGAATTTGGAACCGGATGGCGATTTGCCGACCTATTCTCAGCGAGCAGTTGCATTTCGATAGGTATAGATTCAAACGTTACAACGTATGAAGTGCCGTGGTATTGGACCAGTGCCGATGACGCATACAGTTGCGGTAAGTGGACCACTAACGATAGCGGCGCCAATGGGACCTATTTGACGAGACAGATTTCCGGAGGCGCCTACTTCATAGGCCCGGGCTTTCGCAACTGTGGCAGCCAATATTCACTGCTCTGCGCCAAATTGCAGTAACCCGTGATCGAGAACGCTCCCGCGCGCTCATTGCATGCAATAGTCGCAGGAGCATTTCTCCTGTCCTTTGCTAATGCTGCCATCGCCGAAGATGCAACTGAAGCGCTGGCACTCTGGTCCCCATCGCTTCATCGCGTCTATTTGGCGTATCAACCATATCACGCGGCGCTGGAAGGATACGCTCGACGGCAAGGGTTTCATGGCCCGTTCGAGCGGTTGGGAACAGTCGTGCACGAGATTATTCATCTCGATTCGTTCAGGCACCAAGGATTTTTCATCAACGGCTCATACTACGAGCCGTACATCAAGGCCCGTGCTTGGCCGGAACTCACGAATGAGAGTGTTGCGCCGCACTTGCTCTCTCGCGAACGCGGGCTCGTCTTCGATTCATACATCAGGCATGCCCCCAAGAACCACCTCGGCAACATCGCGGACGAGATCAACGCCTATGGGCATGTCCTTCCATTCGTCTGCCAGCACGAGCCGGCCTCAACCGGCAAACAGGTGCGCAGCCTTATTGGGTTCCTCTACATAGTCGAGGGCTATCTACGGACGCTGCGCACAGTGATGCCCGACAAGTATCAGAAGCTTGCCGCGCGCAGGGAAACGCGAGGAGCGCTTATCCTGATCATTGAGCGTGGCTGGGCAGCCCTTCGCGAGTGTGGAATACCAGACGCCGCGATTCCTACGTATGAAGCAAGCCAGTTCATTACGAAGGCGCGATTGACCGTCCCGACAAGAGACTTGCAGGAGCGCTAGAGTGGTCGACACGTGCTACGCCAGCGCGACCACCGAACTCTGTTTCCGCTGCGCCCCTGCTTCGTTCTCTTGTGGAAAGGCGGGAAATACTTCGGTGAGAGGGTGCTGACGGAGCTTCGAACTGCGAGCTGCCGCAAGGCTACATGGCTGGACGCTGCATTGAACCACTACTCGATGAGCATGGCCCCCGCGATGCAGAACCTGTCCAGTCCGAAGTAGGGGCCAGCGGGCATCTTGGTGTGCCGAGGCCGAATCCACATACCCTGGGCGAAGGTCGCGTATGTGCGCCTGAGCATTCGCTGCTCGCGCTGCATCGGCTTGCCGAGACTTGACAGGCTCAACAGCGCCTTCACTGCTACGACGCGGCTGTCGATCACGATAACGGTGCCGGGTTTCAAGTCGCGTTCCAACTGCATGACCGTCTCCATTCCCTGGAACTGTGCCCCTCTCGGGCGCGCCGTCTATGTAGATTAGATCCGGGAGTACACCGGAAGGAATTGGAAAGGCACGGGTCTGCATTTTCCTCAACGTGACATCCTCACCTCGGGAATGGATGACCGATACGTGGGGAACGAGGTCTTTCGGCAAGGTCGTTTGGGTATGCGCCGCCCAGTCTGCATCGGACTCTAACGAGGTCACATGCCCCCCGTTCACGCTCGCAGCGTACCCAAGGATCACGGTAGACAGGCCGCTGCCGAGCTCGAGAATCTGCCTGGCGCGGTTGTCTGAACCAGCCGGTGCAAGATCGCAAGATCCACGAAGTCTGCGGCAAAGGCGGCGCGCTTGCGCTTCGGCATGGTCTGCTCGATGAGATCCATGGCACCGCACTCAATGAGGTAGGCCCTCGCCTCCTGTTGCTGTTGGCGATCGATGACGATGATGGAATTCATCAACTTGTTGACACCGTTGATGTCCGCCGCTTCATTCAAGTCGGGCTCGATGACCACCAGGTTCTCGGCATGGAAACTGACAGGGAAGGGCAAGGCGCCCACAGATCCCTTGACACGGATGAAGAGGCTCATCGCATCCCGGAATCTTTCTAACGCTTTGGTCTGGTCAGGCTGCAAATTACACGACCTGCACAAGGGTATTCGAAAATTGGTCGATCTCGAACGGGGTCCAAGGCGATTCGGGTACTCCACCTACCACCACCATATAGCAATGAATCTGGTATCGAAGCGGCGTTGCAAGGGTCCCGCGTTCTGCTGCAGCCATTTTCCTCTTGAAGTACTCGACCGCATTCACGCGGGAATCGATGTAGATGCAAGTCCCTGGGCGCAAGTCCATGAAATCGAGGTTTTCCGCACCCTGAAAAATGGCATCGTCATGAGCCGCGCCGTCGATGTAGATCAATTCCGCAGTATCAATCGGCGGGTCCTCAAAGCAGTAGGTGGCATGGCCAAGAACATTGACCGCTACGGGCTGACGATACTGAACCGTCGCGTATGGCCGTATATCGGAGGTGATGGAAGATGCGGTGGACTTGGCCCACTCCTCGGATGCTTCGAGGGAAAACACGTGACCCTCCCCATTCTTTGCCAGCGCATGGGCCATGACGGCCGTCGAGATGCCGCTGCCGAGTTCGAGCACCACCTTGGGTCGATGTTTACGGATATGGTCGTACAGATAGTAGAGATCGACCAGGTCAGGCTGGAACGCGCCTTTCGCGCGCGTGCGATGAAAGGAATGGATCGTCTCAAGTACACCCTCCCGCGCCAGCGCCGCAAGCGCGACGAGCTGGAGCTTGCGATCGATATCGACCAGATTGCGAAACAGGCCGAGAACATAGAGTCGATGGGCCGAGTTTCCCCAATCTGCCAACAGCGTGAACTTGCGGTGGAATTCCTGACTTATCGGTAAAGGCGCGTTGGCAAGCTTGTACCGTGGGACCCGCTGGAGCCTGAAGAACTCTTTCACCGGCGCACAGGAGAGATCGAGGCAGTCTAGCGCTTGCGCTGCACGAACTCGATCTTGTACCCGTCCGGGTCCTCGACGAAGGCGATCACGGCTGTTCCGTGCTTCATCGGCCCGGCCTCGCGGGTGACCTTGCCGCCGCGCTTCTTGGTTTCCTCGCAGGCCTTGTAGGCGTCCTCGACCTCGACGGCGACGTGGCCGTAGCCGGTGCCGATCTCGTACTTGTCCACGCCCCAGTTGTGGGTCAGCTCGATCACCGCGCTGTCGGCCTCGGAGCCGTAGCCGACGAAGGCGAGGGTGAACTTGCCCTCGGGGAAGTCGGTGCGGCGCATCACCTTCATGCCGAGCACTTCGGTGTAGAACTTGAGCGAGCGGTCCAGGTCGCCCGTTCGCAGCATGGTGTGAAGTATTCGCATGGTCGGATTCTCCTTTGCGCCGAAACTGTATCAGAACGCTCCGCGTGCCGCGAGACGGCGGCCGCGCCGGCGGCTTCCCCCGCCCGCGTCTGCGCGCTGGGGCGGCCTTGCAGGGTGCAATATGAGGAATTCTTCCTTTGCTCCAGAGGAGGCTGCGCTACGCTGAACGAGTCTGATGGGCAGGGGGAGATCATCCATGAGGCCGGCAAACGCTTCCTTCATTGCAAGTCTCCTGCCGGCGTTCCGGCGCGCTGCCGGCATGGCGGTTCTCGCCTGGTTGGCGCTCGCACCTGGCGGAGGCGCGCTGGCCGCGGGCAACATGTTCCAGTACGACGCGCAGCATTCCGGGCGCAGCCCTTATGTCGGACCGCAGAGCAATACGATCCGATGCCGGTTTGCGCTCAGCGGCAAGGGCGTCGGATCACCGGCCTTCGCCTCCGACGGAACGATCTATATCCCCAGCGGCGGCCTCGATATCGGGCCCGCGCAGGGCTATCTTTACGCAGTAAAGCCCGACTGCACCCAGAAATGGGTGTACCAGCTTTCGGGCCCGCCTTCCTCCACCGCTCCGGCCATAGCGACCGACGGGACCATCTACGTGCATGCCAATGGGGGCGCGGGAAATATCGTCGCGATCGAGACGCTGACCGCCGTCACGCCCCTGGGCGCTCTCAAGTGGGAGTTCAAGTTCAACGGGGGGGCGGGATCTTCACCTCCAATGTGCAGTCGTCACCCGCCATCGGAGCCGACGGAACCATCTACGTCGGTTCCATCGACACGAAACTCTATGCGCTGAACCCCGACGGCAGCATCAAGTGGGCCGTTTCTCCGACGGTCAGCAGCATCGACTCTTCCCCGGCGATCGGGCCTGGCGGCGACATCTACATCATGGATGCCGGCTGCACGCTCTATGCCCTGGCTGCAGCCGATGGCCGTCAATTGTGGAGTTATCGGTTGTCAAGCAACACGTGCTATAGCGCGTCTCCCGCCGTCGCCCAGGATGGCACCGTGTACATAGGGGGTCCATTCGAGGAAACACTGACTGCCGTCAATTCCAACGGATCGCTGAAATGCAGCTTCGCAACCGGCTCGCGCATCACGTCAACGCCCGCGATTGCCTCCGACGGCACGATCTATGTGGGCTCGGACGGACTTTACGCCCTGAATCCGGATTGCAGCCTGAAGTGGAAGTGTCCTTCCACCACCGTATTGTTCTCGTCCGCCTCTCCAGTCATCGGTGCCGACGGGACCATCTACTGGCGGGCGAGCTTCAGCGCGTATGCCGTCGATTCGACAGGCAAGCAGGTATGGACGATGAGCGTCGACCCTGGTTCGTCGTCCGGCCTGGTGCCCAGCGCGGCCATCGGGCCGGCCGGGGTTCTCGCCTGGGGAGATGGGGGCTTTACCGCGGCGATCACGCTGATGGTCATGTACGAACGTGCGCAGATGTCCTTGTCCGGGAACAGCTCGAGCTACCGGCGCGGGCAGGCGCTTGCCCTGAACGCCACGGTCACCCCGGGACCCGCGACCCTCAACGCAGATGTCTATATTGCCCTGCAGGTCCCGGGGTGCGGCTCGCTCGCCTGTGCGCTCTACTGGCAAGGGGGCCTGAACTTCACGGCGACCCAGCAGCCCTACGTGGGCGATTGGCGCGTGACCTCCGTCAATGTGCCGATCTTCGACTACGTCTTCGACGGGACCGAGACGGTGGGAAGCTACGTCTGGTATGGGGCCCTGACCGAGCCCGGGACCCTGAATCTCATCGGAAGCATCAAGCAGGTCCCGTTCACGCTCAGCCCGTGAGGGGGCGCCGAAAGAATGCGCGCCCCGCGTGATTGCGCCCGCGCTCAGGCGAGCACGCGCTCCAGCCAGCCGCCGATGTCGTTGATCTCCTGCGCGCACACCGCGTGCTGCATGATGTAGTCGTGCCATTCCACGGGGTAGCCCAGGTGCTTGAGCAGGTCACGGGAGTGCGTCGCGCGCGAGATGGGGACGATAGGGTCGGCGGTGCCGTGGGCCATGAGGATAGGCACGTCGCGGTTCGCGGCGTGGGCCTCGTGGGGAAGCGTGTCCCCGAGCGGCACGTAGCACGACAGTGCCATGATGCCCGCCAGGCGCTCGGGGTGGCGAAGCCCGGTCTGCAGCGCGATCGCGCCGCCCTGCGAGAAGCCCGCGAGCACGAGCCGGTTGGCCTGGATGCCGCGCTGCTTCTCGCGGGCGACGAGCGCCTCGACCCGCGCCTGCGAGGCGCGCACGCCGACCTCGTCCTCGCGGCGCAGGCCGGCGTCGGTGACGTCGTACCAGGCGCGCATCACCATGCCCGCGTTGATGGTCACCGGCTGCATGGGCGCGTGCGGGAACACGAAGCGGATGGCGCAGTCGGGAAGATCGAGCTCCGGGACGATGGCCTCGAAGTCGTGGCCGTCGGCCCCCAGGCCGTGCAGCCAGATGACGCTGGCCGCGGGATTGGGGCCGGTTTCGATTTCGATGGCGTCGAGCAATTGGGGCATGGCGGTTCAATGCTTTCTGGTTGGGTGGGAACTGGAATCGTGTGCTTGGCGTTGTTCGGATTCGATCCGATACTTGCCTTCGATGGCATCCTGCCTTGCCTGTCGCGGGGTCCTGCGTCCGGCCCACAGCATCCGCACGACGAGCACGAGGACCAGCACGCCGGCCGCGGCCATGACGATGGCGAGGAAGAAGAACGCCAGCACCAGGATGGCGGCTGACGCGAGGAGGGCGACCAGGCGGCCCAGCCAGGTGTGGGGCATCTGAACGTAGAGGGTCGATCGGCGCAGCATGTCGGGGCCTGTCTACAGTGTCGGCAACAGCCGGCCCGATTGGTTCAGCTCGACGCGCGCCGCGCGGTAGTCCGGGTACAGGGACTGGACCACCGCCCAGAAGCGCGCGGAGTGATTGAGCTCGCACAGGTGGGCGAGCTCGTGCGCGACGACGTAGTCGGTGAGCCGCGGCGGCAGGTGGTAGAGCCGCCAGTTGAGGAGCACGCGGCCGTGCTCGCCCCGCCGCCGCCAGCAACTGCCCCATTGGGTCTGAGCGTTCGAGAGGCCGAGCGAGGGCTCGGCGACCTCGAGCAGAGCGGCGTAGTGGCGCACGCGCTCGCGAAAGAGCGCAAGCGCGTTCCCGCGCAGCCAGTCGATGACCAGTTCGCGCCACTGGGCAAGCGCCGCCATGGGCAGCATGAGCCTGTCGTCGATCCGATGCACGGCGGCTGCGCCCGACGCGGCGGTGAGGCGCGCGCTGCCCCCGAGCACGGGCAGCCGCTCGCCTTCGGCCCAGCGGAAGGGCGCGGGCTCGGGCCTCGCCTCGGCGAGCCGGCGCGCGATCCAGCGCGCTTTCTCGCGCATGAAGGCCTCGACTTCGGCGATGCTGACCCAGCGCGGCGCGCGCGCCTCGACTTCGCCGCGGTGCACGAAGATGCCGATGGTGCGCCGGCGCGCGCGCACGAAACGGTATTGCAGCACGCCCGTCCCCAGCCCGACGCGGCGCAGCGTGCCGCGGCGCCCAGGCGCCGGTGTAATAGGCCGCTCGCGCAACGGCACCGCATCGAAGAGGAGCTCCAGTTGCTTCACGCCCTGCATAGCGCCGCGCACCTCGCCTCGATCCATTCCTCGGCCTTCGCGGTCACCGCTTCTGGGCTCGAGCCCGCGGTGGGGATGGGCTCGCCGATCTGCACGGTGATCTCCCCCGGATACTTCAGGAACGCGTTCTTGCCCCAATACAGGCCCGCGTTGTGCGCGACCGGCACGACCGGCGCGCCGAGGCGCGAAGCGACCCATGCGCCGCCGACGTGGTACTTGCCGTGCGCTCCGGCCCGCACGCGCGTGCCTTCGGGAAAGATCAGGATCCAGAAGCCCTGCGCGAAGCGCTCGGCGCCGCGCTCGGCCATGCGCTTCAATGCCCGGATGCCGCGGTTGCGGTCGATCGCGATCGGGCTCATGAGGGCGAGCCCCCAGCCGAAAAAAGGGATCCACAGCAGCTCGCGCTTGAGCACGTGAACGTGCGGCGGAAAAATGCGCTGGAAGGCGATGGTCTCCCAGGCCGACTGGTGCTTGGAGAGGATCACCGCGGGCCCGCCCGGAAGGCGCTCCAGGCCCTGCACCCGGTAGCGTATGCCCAGGACCGCGCGCGCCATCCACATGACGATGCGCGACCAGCCCGAGATCGCGCGCCAGCGCACCTGCGGGGGAAAGGGCGCGGTGGCGAGCGCGAAGAGGGAATACGGCGGCGTGATGACGAGCATCGCGAGGGTGAACAGGAGCGAGCGGAGGAAAACCATGCGGCGGGAATCGCCCTCACCCGCACAGCGCCTGCGCGACCGCGGCGAGATCGGGATGGATCTGCGTGGATACCGGGAGCCCGCCCGCGGCGCGCGTCTTCTCGCCCTTGCCGGTGAGCACCAGGATCGGCTGCGCGCCCACGGCCTCCGCGGCGTGAAGGTCGCGCAGGCTGTCGCCGACCGCCGGCACCTTCTTCAGCGACACGTTGAAGCGCTCCGCGATCGCGAGGAACATTCCCGGCTTGGGCTTGCGGCAGGGCGAGTCCGATTCGGCGTTGTCGGGGCAGTAGAAGATCGCCTCGATGCGGCCGCCGGCCTGGTTGACCGCCTTGTGCATGCGGCTGTTGATCGCGTTCAAGGTCGCCATGTCGAGCAGCCCGCGGCCCACGCCGGACTGGTTGGTGGCGACGATCACGCGGTAGCCGTCCTGCGTGAGCCGCGCGATCGCCTCGAGGCTTCCCGGGATCGGCCGCCACTCCTCCGGGCTCTTGATGAACCGGTCGCTGTCGTAGTTGATGACCCCGTCGCGGTCGAGGAGGATGAGCTTCATGCCGTTACGTGGCGAGCTTGGAGATGTCGGCGACGCGGTTCATGAGCGTATCGAGCCTTCGCAGCAGCGCGTGGCGGTTGGCACGCAGGCGCAGGTCCTCGGCGTTGACCATGACCTCGTCGAAGAATTTGTCCACGTCGCCGCGGATGCCGGCGAGGGTCTTCAGCGCCGCGCTGTAGTCGCGCCGGAGCACGTTCGCTTGCACCTCCGGCTCGATTCGGTGCATCGAATCGTAGAGCGATTTCTCGGCGGCTTCGCGCAACATCGCCTCGTCGAGCGCACCCGAGGCGGCTTCGGACTTGCGCAGGATGTTGCGGATGCGCTTGTTCGCCGCCGAGAGGCTGTCGGCCTCGGCGAGCGCGCGAAACGCCTGGACCGCCTGCACCCGCGCGTGGATTTCCGCCAGGCGCGGGCGCTGGCTGATCACGGCCTCGACCGCGTCCTTGGGGAAGGTCGCGGCAAGGTTGTTCCAGACGCGCTCGAGGATGAAGTCGTGGACCTGCTCGATGGCGTCGGCCCAGATCCGGCCCGCGGGGAACAGCGTCGCCGCATGGGCGAGGAGGTCGCGCACGTCAGGCGCATTCGCGCCCGAGAGCCTGCCGCCGGCCACGAGAAGCTCGAACGCGCCGACGATGCCGAGCGCCGCGCGGCGCAGTGCGAAGGGGTCCTTTTCGCCGGTGGGGACCTCGCCGATGCCGAAGAACCCGACGAGCGCCTCGATCCGGTCGGCAAGGTACAGGCACACGCCCGGCAGGTTTTCCGCGGCCGCCTCGTCCAGTCGCAGCCGGTACTGCTCGCCGATCGCCTCGCACACCGGCTCGGGTTCCCCGTCGTGGCGCGCGTAGTAGCGCCCCATCACGCCCTGCAGCTCGGGAAACTCGCCCACCATGCCGGTGAGCAGGTCGGCCTTGGAGAGCCAGGCGGCGCGCTCGGCGTGCTCGGAGTCCGCGCCCAGGGCGCGCGCGATCTCGCCGGCAAGCAACTGGATGCGCTCGACGCGCTCCAGCTGGCTGCCGAGCTTGTTGTGGTAGACCATCTTCGCGAGCAGTGGCACGCGCGCTTCCAGGCGCACGCGCCGGTCCTGGTCGTAGAAGAAGCGCGCATCCTCCAGGCGCGGGCGCACCACGCGCTGGTTGCCCTCGACGATGTAGTGGGGGTCGGCCACCTGCATGTTGCTCACGACCAGGAACCGCGGCACGAGGCGCCCGGCCGCGTCGAACAGCGGGAAATACTTCTGGTTCTGCCGCATGGTGAGGATGAGGCACTCCTGCGGCATGTCGAGGAAGGCCTTGTCGAAGGCGCCTATGTAGACACTCGGGTGCTCGACGAGGGCCGTGACTTCGTCGAGGAGGTCGCCGTATTCCCCGAGGCTCGCGCCCTGGTCCCCGGCGGCATCGAGAAGCAGGCGCTCGATCTCGGCGCGGCGCGCGGCGAAGTCGGCGATCACCATGCCTTCGGAGGCGAGCCGCGCTTCGTATTCTTGCGCGTGCTCGAGCGCGATCTCGCTCTTGCCCATGAAGCGGTGACCGCGCGTGAGCCTGCCCGACTCGATGCCGAGCACGCGCCCCGGGACGAGGCGCTCGCCGTGCAGCATCACCAGGCCGTGCACGGGCCGCACGAACTGCGCCTCGCCCGAGCCCCAGCGCATCATCTTGGGCACGGGGAGATTCTTCAGCGCCGCCTCGACCTTGGCCTCGAGCACCCCGTCCAGGCTTCCGCCCTTCACCAGATCGCGATGCGCGAAGACTTCCTGCTTGCCGTCGTTCATGCGCTCCAGCGCGCTCACCTCGATGCCGCGCTTCTTCGCGAAGCCGAGCAGTGCCCCGGTGGGCCTGCCGCCCTGATCGAGCCCCGCCTTCACCGAAGGGCCCTTGACGATCACCTCGCTGTCGGGTGCCTGTTCGGCGACGTTCGTGACCAGCACCGCCAGCCGTCTCGGCGTGGCGAACGCCTTCGCCGCGCTCGCTTCGTCGAGAAAGCCGTCGCGCTTCAGGTCGGCGACCAGCGCATCGCGAAACGACCCGGACAGGGCCGCGAGCGACTTCGGCGGCAGCTCTTCGGTGAGCAATTCGACCAGCAGCGGGGCGCTCATGGCTCAGGCCGCCTCGGCCGGCGCCGCCAGCATGGGAAAGCCGAGCTTCTCGCGCGAGTCGTAGTAGGCCTGCGCCACCAGGCGCGCGAGCGCGCGCACGCGGCCGATGTAGGCGGCGCGCTCGGTCACCGAGATCGCGCCGCGCGCATCCAGCAGGTTGAAGGTGTGCGAGCACTTCATGACCATTTCATAGCCGGGCAGCGGCAGGCCGGCTTCGATCAGGCGCTTCGCCTCGGATTCGAAGCCGCCGAACTGCGCGAGCAGCCATTCGGGGTTGGAGTGCTCGAAGTTGTACTTGGACTGCTCGACCTCGTTCTGGTGGAACACGTCGCGATACGTGATACCGGGC
>Ga0080064_1003073_pt1 | contig 25640 bp, 24 predicted proteins | sample Subgrocontami54m_FD_69260 | JGI IMG/M metagenome (GOLD analysis project Ga0080064, IMG submission 69260) | Subsurface groundwater microbial communities from S. Glens Falls, New York, USA - GMW46 contaminated, 5.4 m (SPADES assembly) (version 2) ...
GATGAGATCGACGAGCTCCTGACGCTCAAGGGTGTGGGGCGCAAGACCGCCAATCTGGTGGTGACCCTGGGGTTCCGCAAGCCGGGCATCTGTGTGGACATCCATGTCCACCGGATCAGCAACCGCTGGGGCTACATCCGCACGAAAACTCCCGCGCAGAGCGAGGAGACATTGCGGCGCCAACTACCCCGGCGCTACTGGCTCATCTATAACGACCTCCTAGTACCGTACGGCCAGAATCTGTGCACGCCCGTGTCCCCGCACTGCAGCCAGTGCAAGCTGGCGGTGTATTGCGAGAGGGTCGGAGTGGCGAAGTCCCGGTGAGGGCTAGATAAAGAGGGTCGTCTCGGCGTCCGCCGCCAGATTCAGGATCAGCGGCAGCCCCATGACCTCGTCGACCTTGGGGGCGAGGTCCTCGTATTTGACGCTCATGTATTCCAGGCCGGCGCTGCAGGCGATGACCGTGAAGCTGCCGACCTGCTTGGCTTCTGCAAACATCTCGGTGATCTTCGGCACTTTCTTTTCGATCATCGCCCGGGCCACTTCGTCGGCGTGCGCCTCGTAGGCCGGTGAAAAGTCGATCCGGTCAAGCTCGCCCATCGCCAGCTTCTTGATCGCCCAGAACATCAAGAAAATGTAGACGTCCTTGCCCATGGCCGCGGCCGTCATGCCAATGGTGGCGGCTTGATACAGCTTATCGTAGGTGCCGCCGTGGGCGAAGATGACGAACTTGGGTTTCTTCACGGGAAGCTCGGATTGGTCACGGTTTCAAGGTGGACGTGATGCCGCTGGCCCAGTCGGTGATGATCCGGTCGACTTCGGCGTTCGACATCGGGCGTTCGACGACCTCCGCGTCGTTTTTCGTCTCCCGACCCTTGTTGGCTTCGGTCCGGAGGATCATGGTCCGGTTGTCGTCGACGTCGATATAGATGTACCACTCCTTTTCGCCCAGGCGGAGCGTGCCTTCTTTGCCCGTCGGATGCTTCTTGATCTCGACCTCGGGGGCAGTGGCGGGCGGTCCGGCGGCCGGGAGGATTCCCGGTGCGAAAAGGGTCGCCAGTATGGCAGCGATCACGGCGGGCCCCCCGAACCGTCGTGCCTGTGTGTCTCTCCGTAACGAGGCGTACATCGTAAAAGTATTATACAGACGGCGCATCGGCGAGTAAACCGCCTTGTTCCGGTGCAAGGGCGGTGCTACGATGGGCTGGATGACGCAGCGACCGGCCCTCTACCTCATTGACGGCAGCGCCTACCTCTACCGCGCCTTCTTCGCCCTGCCTGACCTGGCGACCGCCGCCGGCCTTCCGACGAACGCCGTCTATGGCTTCATCACGATGCTGCAGAAGATCATCCGAGAGCGGCGGCCCGCTTACCTGGCCGTGGTGTTCGATGAGAAGGGCCCGACCCTCCGCCACAAAGCATTCAAGGAGTACAAGGCCCACCGCCCTCCGATGCCCGACGCCCTATCGCAGCAGATTCCCTACATCCATCGGGTCGTGGAAGCCTTTGCGATTCCCGTCGTGAAGCTCCAGGGCTTCGAGGCGGACGACCTGATCGGGACGCTTGCCCGACAGGCCTCGGCGGAAGGGCTGGACGTGGTCATCGTGACCGGCGACAAGGACATGTTTCAGCTTCTTTCCCCCGCGGTCCGCATCTTCGATCCGGTGAAGGACAAGGTGTTCACCGAGGAGGACTCCCGGGAGCGCTTCGGAGTCGAGCCGGCCCGGGTCGTCGAGGTCATGGGATTGATGGGCGACCAGACGGACAACATTCCGGGCGTCAAGGGCATCGGCGAGAAGACGGCGAAGAAGCTCATCGCCGAATTCGGCACGATTGAGAATCTTCTGGCGCGCCTCCCGGATGTCAAAGGCGAGAAACTCCGGGCGCTGCTGGAAGCGCACACGGACGAGGCGCGCCAGAGCCGGTGGCTCGCCACCATTGTGACAGACTGTCCGGTGTCCTTCGATCACGACCGGTTTCGACTCGGCGAAGCCAGGGCAGAGGAATTGCGCGCGCTCTATCGCGAACTGGAGTTCTGGGGCCTGCTCAAGTCTCTTCCCGGCGGGTCGGGCGAGGGGACGGGCGCGGCGGACCGGGTCGTCGTGCTGGACGATCCTGCTTCCCGCGCGCGCGCTGTGGAGGCCGTCAGGGCCGCCGGCGAAGCGGCGATCCAGTGCGAGGTGGCGGGCCACGATCCGCTCAGGGCCGAGTTGCTGGGCGTTGGAATCTGTTCCGGGCGGAGCAGCCCGGCCTCTTTTTTTGGCGCGTCCGGACTGGGGGACCTTCGCGCTGCGCTGGAGTCCCCGTCCCTGAAGGTGGATGCCCACGACTATAAGGTTGCCTGGGTGGCCCTGCGGCGCGCCGGCGTGGCCGTCCCTTCTCCGCGCTTTGACACGATGCTGGCCGGATACCTGCTGAACCCCAATCGCCGGAGCCCGACATTGGAGATGCTGGCCCAGGAGCACCTGGGCGAGTCGCTGGGCCATGTCGCGCCGGCGAAGAAACCAAAAAAAGGGGACCTGTTCGATCAGCCTGATGCCGAGGAAGTGGCCATGCGAGCCGGACGCGCGGCCTCGGCGATTGCCCGATTGCGGCCCATCCTGGCTGAGAAACTGGCGGCCGGCGGGCTGACCGATCTGTTCGAGCGGGTGGAGCTGCCCCTCACCGTCGTCCTGGGCGAGATGGAAGCGAACGGGTTCCGCCTGGACACCGACGCGCTGGCCCGCCTGGCGAAAGAGCTCGAGCAGCAGCTTGACGGCCTGCTGGGGGAGATTTACCGGAAGGCCGGCACGGAGTTCAACGTCAATTCGCCCAAGCAGCTCAGCGAGGTCCTGTTCGAGAAGCTCCAGCTCCCGCCGGTCAAAAAGACCAAGACCGGTTACTCCACGGACGAGGAGGTCCTCACGCAACTGGCGCTGCAGCATGAGCTGCCGGCCGACATTCTGAATTACCGAAGTCTCAGCAAGCTCAAGTCCACCTATGTGGATGCGCTGCCGTTGCTGGTGAATCCCGAGACGGGGCGTCTCCATACGTCGCTCAACCAGATGGTCACGGCGACGGGGCGGCTCTCGTCGTCCGAGCCGAATTTACAGAACATCCCGGTCAAGGGAGAGTGGGGCGGGCGCATCCGCGAGGCGTTCGTCGCCGATGCCGGGCGCGTGCTGCTCTCCGCGGACTACAATCAGATTGAGCCGCGCATTCTTGCGCACCTTGCCGGGGATCCCGTCCTCATCGGCGCGTTCGCGCGCGGCGACGACATCCACATGGCCACGGCCGTGGAGATCTTCGGCCTGCCCGCGGCGCAGATCACCAAGGACATGCGCCGGGTCGCCAAGACGGTGAACTTCGGCATCATCTACGGGATCAGCCCCTACGGGCTGTCTGCCCAACTCGGCATCTCGCAGCAGGAGGCCAGGAAATACATTGAGGCCTATTTCACGCGGTTCCAGGGCGTGAAGGCCTTCATGGACAAGACCATCGCCGATGCCAAAGAGAACGGGTATGTCACGACCATGCTGGGCCGGCGGCGTCCGATTCCGGAGTTGCGCAGCAGCGATCCGGCCCAGCGCGGGATGGGGGAGCGGATGGCCATGAACACGCCGATCCAGGGGACGGCGGCGGACGTGATCAAGCTCGCCATGCTGGCGGTCCATAGGCGGCTGGTTGCGGAACGATCCACGGCAAAGATGATCCTGCAGGTCCACGACGAGTTGATCTTCGAGGTCGCGGAAGCCGGGGTCGAGGCGGTGAAAAAGATCGTTGTCGAGGAGATGGAACAGGCCATGACGCTGGCGGTGCCCCTCCGAGTGGACGTCGGCGTCGGTACGAACTGGCGCGCGGCCCACCCCTGAAGTTGACCATCCTGAAAACGCTGTGCTACCTTGATCAATCCATGGGTTTGTGGATTTCACCGGCATGGGCCACGAATAGGGTATGAGTGATCGGGTGCTTGAGGAAATAGCCGCGCTCAAGGACGAGGATTGGGCGCTCCGGGAAGATGCGGCGACTCTGCTGGGCGAGTTTCGCGACCCCCGGGCGGTGGGCCCTCTCCTGGAGGTGCTCCACGACGAGGATCGGGCGGTCCGGGATGCGGCGACGGGCGCGCTGCGGAAGATCGGGCCCTCGGCGGTTCCCGCGTTGATCGTTGCGTTGCAGGACCCCAACGGCAACGTGCAGGAAATCGCCGTGGCCGTGCTCAAGGACCTGCCGGACCCGCGCGTCGTGGACCCGCTCATCGGATGCCTGGCGAACCGGAATTGGATTGTGCGGATGCACGCCGCCAAAGGGTTGGGCATGGCGGGCGATCCGCGCGCCATCGCGCACCTCGTGTCCCTGCTCACCGATGAGGTCAAGGCCGTCCGCGCGGACGCGACGGAGGCGCTGGTTCGCATCGGCCGGCCGGCGCTGGACGGGCTGCTGGCGGCCCTGCGTCACGACGCGTGGATCCTGCGACTCCATGCCTGCGAGGCCCTGGGGAAGATCGGGGCCGAGGAGGCGGTCGAACCGCTGTGCCGGGCGATGCTCAAGGATCGGGACACGGCCGTCCGGCAGGATGCCGCGAAGGCGCTGGGAGGAATCAGGAACCCGATGGCGTTGGATGCGCTGACGGCGGTGCTCACGGACCTGGACGTGCGGCCCTTCGCGGTGGAGGCCCTGGGCAGGCTCAAGGACCTGCGGGCCGTGGAGACCTTGATCGATGTGGTGACCGGCAAAGGCCGGCCCGTCAATGCGCGCAAGGTCGCGGTGTGCGGGTCTGAGTCCGGCGAATTGGAAATTGAAGAAATGGAAGTCCAGATCTTTGCGATCAGCGGCCTGGCCGAACTCGGCGACGACCGGGCGATCGAGCCCCTGATCCGTGCACTCAAGGACACCAGGCTTCGGGCGGCTGCCGCGGCGGCGCTGGGCAAAATGGGCATACGGGTTGCCGCGCCGTTGCTGGCGGCGATGAAAACCGAAACGGACTCCAATATCCTGTTTCACGCGCGGGCCATCATGTCGGCGGTCGGATGGCGCCCTGCGGCGACGATGAAAGAAGGCAGATAACATGGCAAACAAGCTTGCAGATTGGTTGGAAGCGCTGACGGATCCGGATGACGCGACCAGGGAGGAGGCGGCGCAGGCCCTCGTCAACCTGGCGAACCCTGCCGCGACGGACGCGCTCATTGAAGCCTTGGAAGACGACTTCTGGTCCGTGCGGATGTACGCGGGCCACGCGCTGGCGAAAATCGGAGGCCCGAAAGCCATCGAGGCCCTGATCCCGATGCTGGGGGACACGATTAAAGAGTGCCGGGACGGCGCGGTGGATGATTATGCGACCATCGGCGCTCCGGCCGTCGAGCGTCTCGTGGCGGCTCTGCGGGACGAGCGCTGGCGCGTGCGGGAGAGCGCGGCCAAGGCGCTGGGGGTGATCAAGGATGCACGGTCGGTGGACGGCCTGATCGCCGCCCTGCGGGATCGGGACGGGTCGGTGCGGACGATCGCGGCCGAGGCCCTGGGAAGGATCGGCGACCCCAAGGCCATCAAGGGCTTGATGGCGCTGTTCAAGGACTCCTCCAAGCTCGTGCGGGTGACCGCGACGATCGCGCTCACGCAGATCGGAGAGGCCACGGTCGATCCGCTGATGGCAGGCCTGAAGGACGAGGATTTCCAGGTGCGCCTACACTGCGTGCAGGCGCTGGGCGGGATCACCAGCGACTATCCCACCGGCCGCTCGTGGCTGCGCGATTTCAGGCCCGTGCCCGCTCTCGTTGAATTATTGAAGGACAAGGACCGCGCGGTGCGGGAGGACGCCGCCATTGCGCTCGGCATGATCGGCGATCTCAGCGCCGTGCCCGCCCTCATCGAGGCCATGCAGGACGGCTCGATCAGGGTGCGGGCGATCATGGCCTTGGGGATGATCGCGGACCCGCGCGCCGTCGAGCCGTTGATCCGGGTGCTGGATGGGATCGGAATCAATTTCAAGGGGACGCCGATGCCGGGGTGCATCGTCAGCGAGGAATGGTTCATCCGGGAACAGGCGGCGCTGGCCTTGGGGCATATCAACGACGTGCGTAGCGTGCCGGCCCTCTGTCAGGCGCTGAAAGACACCCGCCTGCGCGAGAAAGCGGCGCAGGCTCTGATCGAGCTCGGTCCCCAGGTCATCGATCCGCTGGTTGATTTCATCAACGATCCCGAGATCTCCAAGGTCGAACAGCTCAGCGACAATGTCCTGGCATTCGCCACCAACCGATTGAATGCGGCGTCCTCTCTGCGGAATTTGGTCATGGACATCCTGATCCAACTCGGCTGGACCCCGCCTGAAGAGAGCCAGGAAGAAGCGTTCGACAAGGCGAAAGCGGACAACGCCAAGAGTTGACCCGAGCATGGCCAAGAAAGATAAATCAGAGGATCTGGTCAAGGACCTCATCCACGAGGAAGACTGGAAGCGGATGAATGCCACCGCGGAGTTCCTCAAGCGCGGCCCCGAAGCCGTCGCGGCCCTGATTTCGGGGCTGGCGGATGAAAACCCACGCCTTCGCGCCGAGGTCGCCCATATGTTGGGACGGATCAGGAACCGGGCCGCCGGGGTGCCGCTTGTCCCGCTGTTGACGGACCCCGAGCCGGCGGTCCGGGAGGCGGCGACGGAGGCCTTCCGGTATGTGGCCGACGAAGCGGCCCTGGCGGCGCTGGTCCGGCTGCTTGAAGATCCGGCGCATCGCGATACCGCCGCCGCGGTCCTGGGCCGGCTGAAGGATCCCGGTGCACTGGACCCGCTGATCGCCACGCTCAAGAGCCAGGATCCGACCGCGCGCCTCATGGCCGCCGAATCCCTGGAGCAATTGGCGGACCCCAGAAGCGCCGACGCCTGGATTGAGGTGATGGCCGATCCCAATCTTCGGGACATCGCGTCCCGGTCGCTGAAACGCATCTCGGAGCTCCGTGAACGGATCGTCGCGATCCTGGACCGCCTGCGCGACAACGAGGATGTGGTCGCTCTGGAAGAAGCCCGGATCGGTGTCTCGATGGACCTGATCGCGCTCGGTCGGCCGGCGGTCGCGGACCTTTTGGATGCGCTGGAAGACGATCTCTGGGTGGTGCGCGAGGCGGCGGCCCAGGCCCTCGGCCTTATCGGGGACTACAGGGCCGTCGAGCCCTTGCTGCGCAAAGCCAAGACCGACCGCGATATGGGTGTCCGCGAGAGCTGCATCAAGGCGCTGGGGCAGTTCGGCGATGCGCGCTCGATCGACATGCTGGTGGAGGCCATCAAGGATCCCACCACCCGCCTGGCCGCCACGGAGGCCATGTCGAAGATCAAAGACATCACGGTGCTGGTGCCGCACCTGGAACTCATCCAGCGGATGAAAACGGATCGGGACGGGCTGGTGAGCTATCATGGCGGCTTGATGCTGGACAAGCTGGCCAAGCTGCTTGAGGAAGAGGGTGGGAAGCCGGCGGCGGAAAAAGAGTACGACGAGTGGGATGAAGAAGTCCCGGCCCCCGCGCCGAAGGCCGCGGGCGGAGCAGGCGGGCAGCGAGGGGGACTGACAGCATGAGCGACACCGATCGCCGCATTGAGCAGTTGCTGGCGGCCTTGCGCGACGACAACGAAGCGTTGCGCGATCACGCTGTGGCCAGTCTCGGCCAAATCGGGCCGGCGGCCATTGAGCGCTTGATCAACCTCTTTGCCGACGAGGACCGGGTGATCCGGGAGGCGGCCAGACAGGCGCTGATTCAGGTTGGAGTGGACGCGGTTCCCCCCTTGCTGGAGGCGTTGCGGGACGATGATTGGGCCGTGCGGGAACAGGCCGCAGCGGCGTTGGGCCGGCTGAAGGACGAACGGGCCATGGCGCCGCTGATCGCGGCGCTCAAGGATCGGGACGGGGCGGTTCGCGTGGCGGCGGTCGAGGCCCTCGAGAAAATCCAGGACCCCCGAGCCGTGGAGGGGTTGATGGAGGCGTTGCAGGACCAGACGGTCCGGGAGGAAGCCGCGCGGGCGCTCAAGAAGATCCCGGACCCGCGCGCCGTGGACGGTCTGCTGAGAGGCCTCGCGGGGGGCAACTGGGTTGTGAAGCGCCATGCGGCCGAAGCGCTGGGCTTGATCGGCGATCCGCGCGCGGCGGAGGGATTGCGGGAGGCGCTCCGGGACGAGGACTGGCTGGTGCGGCGCAATGCGGCTGAATCCCTGGCGCGGCTTCAGGATCAGGGATCTGTGGAGGCGTTGCTCCCGCTGCTGGAAGATGAAAACGATATGGTCAGGGAAACGGCAGAAGGGGCGCTGTCGAGTTTGGGATGGACCCCGCCGAGCGCGTAAGCTAAAGGAGAGATCGATGGCTGATGAAGCACCTAAATTGATCCAGATCGGCAAGGGCGGTCCGGGGGTCAAAAAGGACGGATTCAATCTCATTTCCGAAAAGGTGGTCAAGGTCGATGTCGAGGCCAGGATCCTGGAGATCGAACTGCTGGCCTATGAAGGCAAAACCGTCGTGCTCGAGGTCGGTGAAGATCTCCTCGAAGACCTCAAAAAGATCAAGCCGGGGGACGGGGTGACGGTCCGGGTCATCGAGGAAGAACCGGCAGCCGGGATCGAAGGCACCCTGCATGCGGGGGCCGCCAGACGGCGCGTTGTGAAAAGCCTGACGGTCCGGTCGCGGGATGCCCAGAAAACGCGCGTCGAGGAAATGCTCTCCGCGCTGCAGGAGAGCCATTGGCTGACCCGGAAATACGCCGTGGAGGTGCTGGGGACGATGGGCGATCCCCGCGCGGTGGGACCGCTCATCGAGACGCTGACCGACGAAGTCAACGACATCCGGCAGCGCGCCTACGACTCGCTCATCAAGATCGGCGCGCCGAGCGTGACCGCCGTGGCCAGCCTGCTGACGCATGAGGATGACGACCTGCGGCAGGCCGCCTCGGAAATCATCCGCAAGATCGGCAAGCCGGCCGTCGAGCCGCTGACCGAGGTGATGCTCACGGCGGACGAGTCGCTCCAGGCAAAGATCCGCAAATTGCTGGACCGGATGGGGTATAAGCCGAAGCCGAAGACCGAGGTGATGTAATCAGGGCGTCGGCCGACCGACGGAGGAGTAGCGGAAGCCGAGCGCGGCCATGCGGGCCGGCTCATACACGTTGCGAAGGTCCACAAAGACCGGCCGCGTGAGGCTGTTCTTGATTCGTTCAAGATTCAGGTTCCTGAATTGGTTCCATTCCGTCATGAGGACCAGGGCATCGGCGCCGGCCGTTGCCTCGTAGGCATTGGCGCAGAGCGTGACGGTCGGCAGCAGCTTTCGCGCCTCTTCCATCCCCGCAGGGTCGTACGCCCGGACTTCCGCGCCTTCCTCCTGCAGCTTCGGGATGATGTCCAGCGCCGGGGCGTCGCGAAGATCGTTTGTATTGGGCTTAAAGGTCAGTCCGAGCACCGCCACACGTTTGCCGGTTAAGGATCCGCCGAGCGCTTCCCGGATCTTCTCGACCATCCGCGCCCGTTGCTTGTCGTTGGCCCGCGAAGCTGCTTCGGCGATCTCCATGACACAACCGGCCTGCCGTCCCGTCTGAATCAGGGCGGCGATGTCTTTCGGAAAGCACGAGCCGCCGTAGCCCGGCCCTGCGTGCAGAAACTTCGATCCGATGCGGTGGTCCAGGCCCATCGCTTTCGCCACCACCTGGACGTTCGCGCCGACCCGCTCGCAGAGATTCGCCACTTCATTGATGAAGGAGACTTTGGTCGCCAGGAAGGTGTTGGAGGCGTATTTGATCATCTCGGCCGTGGCGACGTCCGTGAAGACGAAGGGGGTCTCGATCAGATAGAGGGGGCGGTACAGGTCGCGCATGACCGCCTCCGCCTGGGGACCGTCGGCGCCGATGACGACACGGTTCGGCCGCATGAAGTCTTCCACGGCCGACCCTTCGCGGAGGAATTCGGGGTTGGACACGATGTCAAAGCGGGCGGCCTGCGGGGCATGCCGCGTAATCAAGTCACGCAGCCGCTCCCCGGTTCCCACCGGCACCGTCGATTTGGTGACGATGACCTTGTAGCTGTTCAGGTGGGTCGCGATGCCCCGCCCGACGTCTTCGACGAACGAGAGGTCCGCCGAGCCGTCGTCCCGGGACGGCGTGCCCACGGCGATGAAAATCGCGAGGCCTGTTTCGACGGCCTTGCCCAGATCAGTGGTGAAGATCAGCCGGCCTTCCGACAGCCCTTTGCGAACCAGTTCGGTCAGACCGGGTTCATAGATCGGAATGTCGCCCTTTTCCAGCAGGGCGATGCGGCGCTCGTCCTTGTCCATGCAGGTCACCTGGACGCCGAATTCCGCGAAGCAGGCCCCGGTCACCAATCCGACGTACCCGGTCCCGATGACGCTGATGTTCATACTTCCTCCTCCTGCCGGCCAAGGCGGCGGCGGCATCGCGGGGGAGTATAGCACAGCCGCCGGCTCCCTTGACTCCCCGTGGCCACTTCTCTAAAATCCGCTCGCCATGGCGACCGTGGGATCAGCTATCCAGAGACCCTTAGCGGTCATGATGAGCCGGCGGATTCTCTCTGCCGGCCCTGACACGCCGGTCATTGAAGTGGCCCGGACCATGCAGGAAGCGAAGGTGGGGGCCCTTTTGGTCGCCGAGGGCGCCCGGTTTATCGGCATCGTGAGCGAGACCGATCTGGTGCGCAGGGTGCTGGCCGTCGGAGGCGACGTCCAGCAGGTTCGGGTGTCGGAAGTAATGAGGAGCCCGATCATCACCATCGAGATTGATCGCTCCGCGCATGAGGCCAGCGATCTGATGGCGGAACGGGGTATCCGGCACCTGGCAGTGACGGATGATGGGAAGATCGTCGGCATGTTGTCGGTTCGCGATCTGCTCCGATATTTCAAAAATTGGGGGACGCTCTAGCCGTACACACCGTGAAGCCCCCTCTTCCCGGATGGGAGGAGGGGGCTTCTCAGTTTCAGAGCGGAGAAGGGTTAGGCGCTAGTTACGCACGCCGCTCCATACCTTCGCCGGATCAATCTCCTTGTCGGGGTTCAGTCTCTTGGCCCGCTCCAAGAGGATTTCCGTCGATTCCGGGTAGGTTGGATCGGAGATGCAGCAATTGTCCACCGGACAGACGGCGGCGCACTGGGGCTCGTCGAAGTGCCCCACGCATTCGGTGCAGCGATCGTGTGTGATGATATAGATGTTGTCTCCGACACCCTGGCCATCGCCCACATGATTGCCTTTTGCTTCCGCGTCGCTCCGGGTCTCGAAGATGGCCTCATTCGGACACTCGGGGAGGCAGGCCCCGCAGGAAATGCATTCGTCGGTGATCAATAACGCCATAACACTTGCCTCCTTCTCTAGTACTACGCTGTACCGTCGCGATCCATCGCCGAAGGCCACCTCGGAGGGATGGCCTGCAGCCGAGAATTCATGATATGGTAGGAGAAATTCTATGGGGGCGCGCAGGGCGTTGTCAATGTGATTTTTGGCGAACGGCATAGGCCTGAAGACCTGTTTTGATGCGAACAAAAGCCCTAGCTGGAATGGAAAAGTCTTTGAGTTGATGGAAAAGTCTCAAACGACGCGTGTGGGTGTCCTGGCCGTCCTGGCATTAGGACTCTTGATGGCGGGGAATTACTTCATGTCGTCCAGCCAGGGCCCTGAGGCCATGCTGGTCCGCTTTCCCTCCGGCGTCCAACTGCGGGTGGAGGTCGCCGATAGTCCGTTGCTCCTGTACTCAGGCCAGGCCTTCCGGGACCCCCTGCCGCATGGATGGGGCGTGCTGTTTATCTACGAGCGCGCCGATTTTTACCGCCGCAACACGCGCCAGTACCGGTTTCCCGTCGACATCATCTGGCTGGATGAAGGCAAACGCGTCCTGCTCATCACGGAAAACGTTGTCCCATGCGGAGCCGAGCAATGTCCTGAGTACGGGCCTCCTCAGGAAAAAGCCCGCTACGTGATTGAGACTCATGCCGGCTTCGCCCGCGAGGAGCATCTGGCTCTTGGAGCCGATTTGCGGTTCACGTTGCAGCTTTGACTCGCTGCGTCGTCTCACGTAAGATACCGCGCGTTTGTCTGGAGTGTAGTGTAAGGATGGCTGCCGGAACCGGGAAAGGCTGGAACGAAGAGAAAACCGTCGAAACCTGCGTGGGGGGGGCGGTGACCGTCCGTTTATGGGAAGACCGGACCCGCGGGGAAATCTACGTCCCGTCCTACGATCCAGAGACGGTGTCGCTGGTTAATGACGACTATGAGCGCAGCTTCGGTGACAGCAACAATGCCGTCGATTCGGGGGAGCGGGCGTTCGAGTTCCGCGCGCTGAAGCCGGGCACCCATCGGATCGTGTTCGAAAAGCGGATGGGCTGGAAGTTCACGGCCGAGGCCCGCCGGGTCTATATCGTGACGGTCAGCGGCTAGGCATGCCGGAGATCGCCTTCGTCAACGACGTCTTCATGCCGCTCTCCGAGGCGCGGGTCTCGGTCGAGGACCGGGGCTTTCAGTTCGGGGACGGCGTCTATGAACTGCTGCGGGTCTATGCCGGCGTTCCCTTTCATCTGACCGATCATCTCGGACGCCTTGAACAGAGCGCGCGGGCGATCGGCATCCCCTTGCCGTACCAGCGGGATCGCTGGGCGGCGGTGATTGCCGAGGCGGTCTCGCGCAGCGGCTTTCCGGAAGCGAAAGTCTACATCCAGGTCACCCGCGGCGTCGCGCCGCGGGACCACGTCCCGGCCGGTCCCATGGCGCCGACGGTCGTAGTGACGGTCCGGGCGATGGCGCCTCCCGCTTCCGGGCTGTACGCGACGGGCGCGGATGTCATGACCGTCGCCGACATCCGGTGGGCCCGCTGTAACATCAAGTCGATCGGTCTTCTGGCGAACGTGCTCGCCAAGCAACAGGCCCGGGAGATGGGCGCCGGTGAGGCCCTCTTCATCCGGGACGGTTGTGTTCTGGAAGGTGCGACCAGCAATGTCATGACCGTCAAGAATCGGTGTCTCATCACGCCGCCGGAAGGGCCCCTGCTCCTGTCCGGAGTGACGCGCAAGGTGGTACTGGGGTTGGCGCAGGAAGCCGGGGTGGCGGTCAAGGAACAGCCTGTGACGGAGGCCGCTCTCCACGCGTCCGATGAGGTTTTCCTGACAGGGACAACGATCGAAGTGCTGCCGGTCGCCCGTGTCAACGGCCGGCCAGTCGGGGCCGGCGCCCCGGGCTCGGTGACGAGGCTGCTGATGGCCCGTTTTCGCGAGGCGCGCGACTAGTTGCACTTGCTATCCCGTGGACATCTGTGTTATTTTGAGACGGTGAAAGTGGGCTTGAGCCCACTTTTTTTTCGGTTATGACGGGTCGAGACCATCCCTTTGCACCAGTCGGTGGCGTTCCTTCGGGAACTGCCCACGCATCCGAGCGGGTCGTCTCTATTGTCCAGCGGATTGTCGAGCCTGTCCTCGCCTCGCTCGGTTTGGTGCTTGTCGAGGTGGAGGCGCGTGGACAGGGACCGAAGACTCTGATTCGGGTGGTCATCGAGCGGCCGCCGGACCAGGAGGATGGAGCAATTTCCGTCGAGGACTGCGGGCGCGCCCATCTCTTGATCGGGCATGCGCTGGACGTGGAGGATCCCATTCCTCACGCCTTTGTGCTGGAGGTGTCGTCGCCGGGTTTGGATCGCCCCATCCGGCACGTCCATGAGTTCGAGCGGTTCAGGGGTCGCCTGGCGCGTTTCAAGCTGGCGAACCCGGTGTCGGGGCAGGCAGTCCTGATCGGCCGGATTCAGAAGCTGGACGGATCGCAGGTTTGGGTGGAATCGGTGTCCAAGGAAAAGCGGAGCGGAAACGCGACCCTGGTCGCGCTCCCGCTGGCCGATATCCTGGAGGCCAGGCTGGAAGTGGAATTCTGAGAAGAACGGAGCAGGAATGATGGGTCGAGAGCTCCTGACAGTGATTGAACAGATCGGGCGTGAAAAGGGGATTGATACGAATCGCATCCTCGAAGCCGTGGAGTCCGCCTTGCTTACGGCCGCGAAGAAGCGGTACGGAGCGGCGGAGAACATCCAGGTGCGCATTGATCGCAAGAGCGGTGAGGTCGAGGCCCTCTCGCTGAAGAAGATCGTGAAGGAAGTCACCAATCCCAAATCCGAAGTCTCGCTGGCGGAGGCGCGCAAGGTTGGTAGCGAAGCCGAGTTGGGAGACGATATCGGCTTCCCCATCGAAATCGAGGAATTCGGCCGGATTGCGGCGCAGACCGCGAAGCAGGTGATCTTCCAGAAGGTCCGCGAGGCCGAATGGGAGGTCGTCCAGCGGGACTATACGGCGCGGCTGGGCGATCTCGTCAACGGCATTATCCTCGGCCAGGAGCGCCGCAACTATATCGTCGATCTCGGCAAGACCGAAGCCATTCTGCCGGCTCACGAGCAGATTCCGCGGGAAACCTATCGGCGGGGGGATCGCGTCAAGGCCTATCTCTTGGAGGTGAAGCGGACGCTTCGGGACGTGCAGGTCATTCTGTCCCGCACCCACCCGAACTTCATCGTCAAGCTGTTCGAGGCGGAGGTGCCGGAGATTGCGGAGAAGATCGTGGAGATCAAGGGGGTGGTCCGCGAGCCGGGCGACCGGACGAAAATCGCCGTCGTGTCGCGCGACCGCGCCGTCGATCCGGTCGGCGCGTGCGTGGGGATGAAAGGCTCGCGGGTCCAGGCGGTGGTGCGCGAGCTGCGCGGCGAGAAGATTGACATCGTTGCGTGGACGCCGGATTCGCGGGTCTTCATCGCGGAGGCCCTGAACCCCGCCGTGATCGAGAAAGTGGGCGTGGACGAGGAAAAGAAGTCGGCGCTGGTGGTGGTCGCGGACAGTCAGTTGTCGCTGGCCATCGGCCGCAACGGGCAGAATGTGCGGCTCGCCGCCAAGCTGACCGGCTGGAAGATCGACATTATCGGCGCGAGCGAGTATGAAAAGGAGCGGGTCGTCCGGGACCAGGAGACGCGGGCTGCCATCGCGCATCAGTTGCAGGAGCAGCACGCGAAACTGGTGGAGGCGGAATCGGCCGCGGCGGTCGCGCAGCAGGAAGCTCCCGCCACCGAGGGGAGCCAGGCGGTGGGTCAGGCCGAATCCGGAAATGAAGAGAAGGCCGTCGGGTAACGAAGGACGCGTGCGGGAATGCGGGTATTTGAGCTAGCCAAGCAACTGGGGGTCCCGAGCAAGGACCTGATGAAGGACCTCAAGGGAATGGGCGTGTCCGTCTCGACCCACATGGCCGTCCTCGAGGACGAGACAGTCGCGAAGATCCTGGCGAAATCGTCGGCGAAGACCAAGAAACAGCCGGAAGCTCCTCCCGTCAAGGCGGCGAAGACCGTCAAGGCCAAGGCCGCCAAGCCCATCCAGGAAAAAGAAAAAGGGCAGGCCTCGTCCCTGAAGCCGAAGGCGGCGGCCGGCCGTGCAGCCTCGTCCGCAAAGCCGGCGTCGCCGGTCGCGGAAGCGCCGAAGGCGGAGAAGAAGATGGTCCTGGTCAAGCGGCGGCCCATCGAGCCGTCTGCCGTGGACGACCTGGCTCCTCTGCGGACGGCGGAGGAGGCGCCCGCAAGTGTCTCCGGCGCCGCCGAACTGCCGAAAGACGCCGTGCCGCCCCCGGGCCTGTCTGCACACGAGTCTTCGCTGTCACCGTCGGCGACAGCCACGATGGAACCGTCTGTCGCGCCGCCGCCTTCTCAGCCTCCGCCGCCAGCCGCTGAGACCACCCGCCACCCCGGCGGTAAAAAGGGCGCTGCTCCCGAGCCGCAGCCTGAGTTGAAAGACAAGAACAAAAAAACCAGACGGGTGGGCCGTGGCCGTGAAGACGAGCCGGTTCCCACGCGCGACGACGCCGCCCGCTGGCGCGACTTGCGGGCGATGCCGATGCACCGGCGTGAGGAGAAATCGCGTCATGTCTCGACCGGGTCAACCGCTGAAGGCACCAAGCCGCGCCTCAAGGCGGTCAAGCTTGCGGAGGGACTGACGGTCAAGGATTTTGCGGAAGCGGTGGGTCAAAAACCCACGGATGTCATGCGCAAGCTCATGGACATGGGAACGATGCTGACCCTGAACCAGCTGATGCCGTCCGATGCCGCAATGCTCCTGGCCGAGTCCTTCGGCGTGAAAGTCGAGATGCTGGCCGAGCGTCCGGCCGAAGACCTCCTGACAGAGCCGGCGGAACCGGACGGAGAGCAGGTGCATCGCCCTCCCGTGGTGACGATCATGGGTCACGTGGACCACGGCAAGACATCGCTGCTCGACGCGATCCGTGAAACCCGAGTGACGGAAGGGGAGGCCGGCGGCATCACGCAGCACATCGGCGCGTACGTCGTGCGTACCCAGGGCAAGGCCATCACCTTCCTGGATACGCCGGGCCATGAGGCCTTCACGGCCATGCGCGCGCGGGGCGCGAAAGTCACCGATCTTGTGGTGCTGGTCGTCGCGGCCGATGACGGGGTCATGCCGCAGACCATTGAGGCCATCGATCACGCGCGGGCCGCGGACGTTCCGCTCATCGTGGCCGTCAATAAGATGGACAAGCCGGACGCCAACTCGGACCGGGTCAAAAACCAGCTGGTGGAACGGGGCCTAGTGCCGGAGGCCTGGGGCGGGGAGACGATCTACGTCGAGGTCTCGGCCAAGAAGAAGACCGGCCTGGATACGCTCCTGGAGATGATTCTGCTGCAGGCGGAGGTGCTGGAGCTGCGCGCCAACCCCGCCAGGCTGGCCAAGGGCATCGTCATCGAGGCCAAGATCGATCGGGGGTGCGGGCCGGTCGCCACCGTGCTGGTTCAAACCGGCACGCTGCGGGTCGGCGATGCGTTCGTGGTTGGCACGTTCAGCGGCCGTGTCCGGGCGCTCTTCAACGACGCCGGCCGGCCTGTGAAGGAGGCGGGGCCCGCCATTCCGGCGGAGGTGGTCGGCCTGCTGGGGGTGCCGATGGCCGGCGACGAATTCGTAGTCACCAAGGACGAGCGGATCGCGCGCGAAATCGCCGAGTCGCGGCTTGAAAAGCAGCGCACGGCCGGGATGGCGCCCGTCCGGAAGGTGACGCTGGACGATCTGTTTTTGCAAATGACGGCCGGGACGGTCAAGGACCTCGGCCTCATCATCCGGGCGGACGTGCAGGGATCGGCGGAAGCCATCGCCGATTCGATCGAGCGGCTCGGCACCGACGCCGTCAAGCCCCATGTCATTTTGAAAGGCGTGGGCGGCATCACGGAGAATGATGTCCAGTTGGCCGCCGCCTCGAACGCGATCATCATCGGATTCAACGTCAGGCCGGAGGCGAAGGCGGCGGCGCTGGCCGAGCACGAAGGCGTGGACATCCGGGCCTACAGCATTATCTACGAGGTGCTGAACGACATCCGGGCCGCGATGGAAGGGCTGTTGGAACCGACGCTGAAGGAGCGGGTGCTGGGCCGGGCGGAGGTGCGCAAGGTGTTCATGATCCCCAAGGCCGGCGCTGTGGCCGGCTGTTATGTGACGGACGGGACGATCGTGCGCGCGGGCTCCAGTGTGCGCGTCGTGCGGGACGGCGTCGTCGTCTACGAAGGGAAGATGGGGTCGCTCCGCCGGTTCAAGGATGACGTGAAGGAGGTGGCGTCCGGCTACGAGTGCGGCATCGGCGTGGAGAACTTCAACGATATCAAGCCCGGCGACCGGCTCGAAGTGTTCACGATCGACAAGATCGCCACGAAGCTGTGATCGCCCTGCCCGATGGTCGTCGGCGTCTGTACGATTGATCTGCACCTGCCGGGCACCGGCTCGCTCAAGGACAAGCGACAGATTCTCCTGAGCCTGAAGGGGCGCATCAAAAAGGCGTACAATGTCTCGATTGCCGAGGTGGACGGGAACGATCTCTGGCAGCGGGCGGTGCTCGGCGTGGCCTGCGTGGCCAACGAGGGGCGGTATGTCAACCAGGTGTTGGACGGGGTGCTCAACGCCGTCCGCGCGAATCCCTCCGTCGAGCTGGTGGACCATCACACGGAACTCTATTGAGCCATGATGGGGTTCAAGCGCGCCGATCGGGTGGGCGATCAGATCCGGATGGAGATCGCGGACATCCTGATGCGCAAGGTCAAGGATCCCCGCGTCGGCTTCGTGACCGTGACGGCCGTGGATGTGACCGCGGACTTGAAGCAGGCCTGGGTCTACGTGACCGTCCTGCAGCAGGGGGCGCAGGAAGCGGAAACCCTGGAAGCGCTGTCGCGGGCGGAAGGGTTCATCAAGGGCGAGCTGGGCCGGCGCCTGAAATTGCGGTATGTGCCCGCCCTGACGTTCATGAAGGATACGTCAATCGATCGCGTGGCGAAGGTGCTGACCCTGCTCGATGACATCAAGAAGGACCCTCATGAAGCTTGACCTCGCCCAGGGGACGGAGATGGCGTTGGACGGCGTGCTCGTCGTGAACAAGCCGGCGGGCTGGACGTCCCACGACGTGGTGGCCAGGGCGCGGGTCCTTCTCGGGGTCGCCAAGGTCGGCCACACGGGGACGCTGGATCCGGCGGCCACCGGCGTGCTGGTGCTGTGCCTCGGCAAGGCCACGCGGATTGCGGAGTATCTCGTGCATGCGGACAAGGAGTACCGGGCGGTGCTGCGGCTGGGCGTTGCGACCGACACGCAGGACGCGACGGGGACGGTGATCGCCGAGGCCGGGGGCGCGTTGCCGGACCGGGCGGCCATCGAAACGGTGATGGGCCGGTTCGTCGGCCAACACCGGCAGGTGCCGCCGATGTACTCCGCCGTCAAGATCCAGGGCGTGCCGCTGTACAAGTCGGCCCGGGCAGGGCGGACCGTTGACCGTCCGGCGCGCGACTTCACGGTGCGGTCGCTGCAGATACTGTCTATCACTCCCGCCGCGGGGCCCTCTCCCACTACAATCGATGTCACCTTTGATGTGGTCTGCAGCAAGGGCACATACGTTCGCACGCTCTGCGCGGACATCGGCGAGGCCCTGGGCGTGGGCGGGCATCTGGCAGGGTTGGAGCGCCGGAGGGTTGGACGCTTCGGCATCGAGGACGCCCTGACGCTCGACGACCTGGCTGCGCTGGCCGGGCGGGAGGCCGTCGGGACGCGGCTGCACTCTCTCGCCGATGTGCTGGACGGCGTGCCGGTGCTGACCCTGGACCAGCGCGCGGCCGACGGCGTGCGCTATGGGGTTGCGGTCCCGGCGGCGCAGGTGATCGGAATGGAAGGACATTGGGCGGCCGGCGCCTGTGTCCGTCTGCAGGCAGCGGATGGCCGGTTGCTCGCTATCGGCAAGGTTCCCTGCGGGCCTGAGGATCTCAATCGGGCCGCGCCGGGGACCGTCATCACACTCGAAAAAGTTCTGGCATGATTGACGACGAAGGAGGTCGGACGGCATGGCGTTAACGAAAGAGTCGAAGACAGCGCTCGTTCAGGACTACAAGACCCACGGCACGGATACTGGGTCGCCTGAGGTGCAGATCGCGATCCTGACCAACCGGATCACGTACCTGACCGAACATTTCCGGGGGCACGCGAAGGATCACCATTCCCGGCGCGGGTTGCTGATGATGGTCAGCCGGCGGCGCCGGCTGTTGGATTATCTCCGCCGGCACGATGAGGAGCGGTACAAGTCCATCATCGCGCGGTTGAGCATTCGCCGCTAAGGGCGTTCGGTCGAGACAGTGCGGGGCGGCCGGGCGATGGGCGTCCGGCCCGCCTCTCTAACCCGGCGTCACAGATGGACACCGATCTGCTCTGCTTCGTTCGGCAAGCAGAGCCAGATCCGTGGACATCTGCCGGCGCCAAGCATAAGGGGAGACACGACAGACATGGCGCATACAGTTGAACTCGAAGTGGCCGGCCGGGTCCTCAAACTGGAGACCGGGCGTCTGGCCAAGCAGGCCGACGGGTCGGTCCTGGCCACCTACGGCGACACCTACGTGCTGGCGACGGCCGTGGCCTCGCCGACCGCCAAGAAGGACCTCGATTTCCTGCCGCTCACGGTGGACTACCAGGAGAAGGCCTATTCCGCGGGCAAAATTCCCGGCGGCTTTTTCCGGCGCGAAGGCCAGCCGTCGGAGCGGGAAAAACTCACCAGCCGCCTGATCGACCGGCCGATGCGGCCGCTGTTCCCCGAGGGGTGGTACTATGAAACCCAGGTGATCGCGATGGTGATCTCCGCCGACCAGTCCGGCACATCCGACGTGATCGGGATCACCGCGGCGTCGGCGGCGCTCGCCGTCTCCAACATTCCGTTCAACGGGCCGGTGGCCGCCGTGCGGGTGGCCCGCCTCAAGGGGCAGTTCGTCATCAACCCGGTCCTGGGCGTGCTGGAGGAATGCGATCTGAGCCTGGTCGTGGCCGGCACGGCGGACGCCGTCATGATGGTGGAAGGCGGGGCGGCCGGCCTCCCCGAAAGCGTCATGATCGCGGCCATCGAGCGGGCACACGAGGAGATCAAGCGGATCGTCGACGCCATCAACAAACTTGCCGCGAAGTGTCCCAAGCCCAAACGCGCGGTGGTGATCGAGCAGATCGATCCGGCCCTGACAGAGACGGTCGAGGCGCTCACGGCCGAAAAAATCCGGGAAGCGATCTTCATCCCAAACAAGACCGCCCGCCAGGAGCGGCTGGATGCGATCAAGGCCGAAGCAGTGGACGCCCTCAAAAAGGAGGACGACCCGGATCGTACGCGGCACGTGAAGCTGGTATTTCACAACCTGGAATACACGGTCGTCCGCAAGATGATCCTCGAGGGCGGCAAGCGGGCGGACGGCCGCGGGCCCGCGGACATCCGGGCGATCACCTGCGAAGTGGGGCTCCTGCCGCGGACGCACGGCTCGGCGCTCTTCACCCGGGGGGAGACGCAGGCCCTCGCGGTGGTCACGCTGGGCACCAGCGACGACGAGCAGAAGATCGACGCCCTGGAAGGCGAATACTACCGGCACTTCATGCTCCATTATAATTTCCCCCCGTTCAGCGTCGGCGAAGCCCGGCCGCTGCGCTCGCCGGGGCGGCGCGAGATCGGCCACGGCGCGCTCGCCGACCGGGCGCTCAAGCCGGTCCTGCCGACCAAGGCGGAGTTCCCCTATACCATCCGACTGGTTTCGGACATCCTGGAGTCGAACGGCTCCTCCTCGATGGCGACGGTGTGCGGCGGGAGCCTCGCGCTGATGGACGCCGGCGTGCCTGTCAAGGAGCCGGTGGCCGGCATCGCGATGGGGCTGATCAAAGAGGGCACCCAGGTGATGATCATCTCCGACATCCTGGGGCTCGAGGACCATCTCGGCGACATGGACTTCAAGGTCTGTGGCACGGCGCAGGGCGTGACGGCGCTGCAGATGGACATCAAGATCGGCGGCATCACGGCCCAGCTCATGGAAAAGGCCCTGGCGCAGGCGCGCGATGGGCGGATGCATATCCTCGAGCGCATGCGCACGGCCCTGACCGCGCCGCGCGAGAAGATGTCGGCCTATGCGCCCCGGATTTACACGATCAAGATCAAGCCGGAGAAGATCCGCGAGGTGATCGGGCCGGGCGGCAAAGTCATTCGCGACATCGTGGCCACCTGCGGCGTGAAAATGGACGTGCAGGACGACGGCACGGTCACCATCGCGTCGAGCGACGAGGCTTCTGCGCAGAAGGCGATCACCCGGGTGAACCAGATCACCGAAGAAGTCGAAATCGGCAAGCTCTACATGGGCAAGGTCCGGAAGATCATGGATTTCGGCGCCTTCGTCGAAGTGCTGCCCGGCGTGGACGGGCTGGTGCATATCTCGCAACTGGCCCATCATCGCGTCGCGGTCGTCACGGATGAGGTCAAGGAAGGGGACGAGATTCTCGTGAAGGTGTTGGATGTGGACCGGCAGGGCAAGATCCGGCTCAGCCGCAAAGAGGCGATGCCGGATCCGAAGGCGTCGGAGCAGTCCTAAGGAGCGGCGCCCGCGATGTTTCGCAAGGAAGTGCTGGACAACAGCCTTCGGGTCGTGACCGAGCGGATTCCCTCGGTGCGGTCGGTTTCGATCGGCATCTGGGTGGATGTCGGCTCGCGGGACGAGCAAGCCGGCGAGGAGGGCCTCTCGCACTTCATCGAGCATATGGTCTTCAAGGGCACGCGCCGCCGCTCGGCCGAGGCCATTTCACGGGAGATCGACGCGCTCGGCGGCGAGCTCAACGCCTTCACTTCGCGGGAAGGCACCACGTTCTATGCGAAGGTGCTGGACGAGCACGTCGGCGAGGGGATTGATCTGCTGGCGGACATCTTCCACCACTCCCGCTTTGACGCCAGGGAGGTGACCAAGGAGAAGCAGGTCGTGCTGGAGGAAATCAGCATGGCCGAGGACGATCCGGAGGACTACCTGTACGACCTGCACACGAAAAATGCCTTCCGGACCCATCCGCTGGGACGGCCGATCCTGGGGGAGGTCGCCACGATCCAAGCCCTCCGCAGAACCCGCGTGCTCGCCTTTCGCAACCGGCACTACCGGCCTTCCCAGGTCGTGATCTCGGTGGCGGGCAATTTTGCTTTCGAGCCTGTGCTCAGGCAATTGAAGGCCGCATTCGGAGGGACATGGGGTCAAGGCCGGGTCTCAGGCCGGAGGATTCCCCCGACGCTCGCGCGCGGGATACGCGTCCGGACAAAGCCGTTGGAACAGGCCCACCTGTGTTTCGGCTTGAAAGGCGTGTCTCAGTGCGACAAGGACCGGTACGGCGCATACGCGCTGAACGCGATCCTGGGCGGGGGCGTCAGTTCCCGGCTGTTCCAGGAAGTGCGGGAGAAGCGGGGCCTGGCCTATTCCATCTATTCCTCGGTCATGTGTTTTACGGACAGCGGGCTGTTGACGGTCTATGCCGGCGCCCGTCCGGACGTGGCGCCTCGCGTGATGGGGCTTGTGCTGGCGGAACTCCGGCGGTTGCAGGCCAGGCCGGTGGGGCGCGCCGAGTTGGCGCGGGCCAAGAGCCAGTTAAAGGGGAACCTCATGCTGGGGCTCGAGAGCACCGGCAGCCGCATGAGCAAGCTCGCCAAGGATGAACTGTACTACGGCCGCCATGTCCCGCTCAGGGAGATCATGGCGGCCATCGACGCGGTCTCGGTGGATCAGCTCTCGCGGCTCAGCCGGGAGTTGTTCGATGACCGCTATCTGACCGTGACCGCGTTGGGGCCTCTCAAGAAGAAAGACGTCGAACGCGTCATGCAGTGAGCAGTGATGGCAGGGGAGGCCTCATGGAACTCGGCCGGCCGCGTCGTGGTCTCCAGAAAAAGTTCGTCGCCTCCCTCCTGATCGTCGGATTCTTGCCCGGGATCGTCGCCCTCTTTGCTACGTACCTCTACAGCACCCAGACGCTGAGAAACACCATCGGGGACAGCTTCCAGCAGCTGGCCGCCTCGACCGCCCGGCGGATTGAGGTGATGATTGACGATGAGATCAATGAAGCACGACACCTTGCGACGGCGCCGCTGACGGTCCGCTTCGCGGTGGAAGCGTCGAACCGATTGTATCTCCGGGAGCGCGAGTCCGCAGTGCGAGCCCGATTGCTGGAACGCAGCGGCCGATGGGAGCGGTTCCGTACCGGGAGGGAGCCGACCCTTCCGGGCTTCATCAACCAGCGAACCCTGCTGCATATCCAGAACTGGCTGACCATCCGACCGGGTGAATACCATAACGTCGTGGTCACGGACGAGCGTGGAGCGCTGCTCGCCAGTGCCAATCCCGAAGTGGGCTACCTGCATGGCGACGAGCTGTGGTGGAGGGAGGCCTATGCCGAAGGGCGCGGCGGGCTTTACGTCAGCGATATCTACGAGCAGGCGCCGTCCGCCTTTCTCCTGGATATCGCCGTGCCGATCCTGGATGACACCCGCACACGCGCGATCGGCGTGGTGAAGTTCGAGGTGCGGCGGGACAGTCTGACGAAAGCCATCATGGAGATCCGGGTCGGGGAACGGGGGCACGGCATGCTGCTCAACACGGAGGGCACCCCGCTGATCTGCCCCGTCCTGCCGCCCAAGGCGCATCTGATCAACGATCCGCTGATGAAGCAGCTCATGCAGATCAAGCCGGGGTGGGTGGTCGCCGAAGACGACGCCCACGGCGGCCACAATTCCATCGTCGGCTTCGCCCCGATTACCTTCACGAACAAGCTGACGGAGACCAGTCTCGGCGGCAATCAGTGGTACGCCTTTGTCCGGCAGGATCCCGCCGAGACCTACGCCCCGGTCTACGCGCTGTTGCGAACGGTCGGGTTGATCGGATTCGGCCTGGTGACGGCGTTGGCCACGCTGGGCTTCTTTGTCGGCAAGCTGATCGTGAAGCCCGTGCTGCTGCTGCAGGAGCAGGCCGATGCCATCCGGCAGAACGTGCGCGATCTGGCGTCGGCGGGCCGGTTTGAGCGGATGCGCATGGGCACCGTCCGTCCTCGTGTTGCGGTGCACACCGGTGACGAGCTGGAGTCCCTGGCGTTGGCCTTCAACCAAATGACGGAGGCGCTGGACGAAAGCCTTAAGACGATCCGGGATCAGGAGGACGAACTGGTGCGCAAGGAGAAGTTGGCCTCCGTGGGGCAACTGCTGGCGGCCCTCGCGCACGACATCAAGAACCCGCTTGGCGTGATCCGCAGTTCCGCCCAGCTCGTGCTGGACGAGCGCCAGCCGGATGCCGTGAAGCGGGAGGTCGCGCAGTATGTGATCGACGAGACGGACCGGCTGACGAACCGGATCAACCACTTCCTGCGGTTTGCCAGGCAGAAGCCCCCGGACATACGGCCGGTCTCCCCCCGCATCCTGCTGGACGCCGCCGTGCGCGAGTGGGAAGCGCTGGGGAAAGGGGAGCCGATCACGACGCATGTGCAGGTGCCGGACGGCGTGGCGGACCTGCTGGTGGACGTGGATCAGGTCAAGGAAGCCCTCGTCAATCTGATGATCAATGCCAGGGAAGCCATGCCGCACGGGGGGGCGCTGACCCTGTCGGCCGCCGCCGCCCCCGGCGGCGTCGCGCCCGAGGCGGTGGACATCCGTGTCATGGACACCGGCGTCGGCATCAGCCCGGACCACCTCCGGCAGATTTTCGACCCGTTCTTCACCACGAAGGATTATGGTACGGGGCTGGGGCTGACCAACGCCAAGCGGCTGGTGGAGAACAACAGCGGGCAGTTGGAGATTCACAGCACGGAAGGCCGGGGGACCGCAGTTCTGCTCCGGCTCCCGGCGCGGGCCCGGCAGGAGAGCGAGGAGACGCATGCCTGACGCGACGATCCTGATCATCGAGGATGAAGAGAAGATGCGGCGGCTGATGGACCTCGTCCTTCGCCCCGAGGGCCATCGCCTGCTCCTGGCCGACTCGGGGGAGGCCGGGCTGAAGCTGCTCGAGGAGGGCGGGATCGATCTGGTCCTCACCGACATCCAGATGGGCAAGGTCAGCGGGCTGGACGTCCTGGAGTGCGTGACGCGGGAGTCGCCGGATGTGCCGGTCGTGATCATCACCGGGTTCGGGACGGTGAAGTCGGCGGTGGAGGCGATGAAGTCCGGGGCCTTCGACTATATCAGCAAGCCGCTCGACAACGACGAGCTGAAGATCACCGTCAAGCGGGCCTTGGAGATGCGGCGGCTGACGCAGGAGAACCGGGGGATGAGCCGGGAGCTGCGCGAGCGGTTCGACTTCGACAACATCGTCGGGCGCTCCGCCGGGCTCGCCACGGTGAAGGCGCTCGCCCGCGACCTCG
>Ga0080064_1003075_pt1 | contig 25637 bp, 24 predicted proteins | sample Subgrocontami54m_FD_69260 | JGI IMG/M metagenome (GOLD analysis project Ga0080064, IMG submission 69260) | Subsurface groundwater microbial communities from S. Glens Falls, New York, USA - GMW46 contaminated, 5.4 m (SPADES assembly) (version 2) ...
TGTGGGGGAGGGGAGGGGGCTCACGACGGTGTGGCTCGAGGGGAAGGGGAAGAAGACCTTCGAGTGGCAGAAGCACAGCATGTTTTTGCTTCCGCGCGGCTATCATCACCAGTTGGTGAACGCGCAGGGGAATCGCCCGGCGCGGTTACTCCATTACAATTACTTGCCGATCGCGATGGCGGTGGTGCCGGACCCCAAGTTTTATTTTGAGAGCACCTACCAGGACGAGAGTCTGGTCTATGGACAAAATGGTGAATTTTACTCCGAGGCCAAGGCAGTCCAACAATCTCCCGACCACGCCGGCATCGAAGTCTACTGGTGGGGTAATTTTTTCCCCGACATGAAGGCGTGGGACAAGCTCGTCCCGCACACCAGACGAGGCGCCGGCGGCCATACCGTGAGGATGGGTTTTCCCAATTCGCAATTAAGCGCCCACATGTCGGTCTTTCCCTCGCGCACTTATAAGAAGGGCCACCGCCACGGCCCGGGCCGGATCATTGTCATTCCCGCCGGCGAAGGCTACTCGATCATGTGGCTGGAGGGGAAAGAGAAAGTCATCGTCCCCTGGCAGGAGTCGAGCGTCTTCACGCCGCCCGACCGCTGGTTCCACCAGCACTTCAATCTCGGCGGGACGCCCGCGCGCTATCTCGCCCTCCATCCGCCCGCCCCTTTCCACGGCCGGGGCGAAAAGGTCGAGGACCGGGCCAAGGACCAGATCGAATACTCAGACGAGGAGCCCTGGATCCGGCAGAAATTCGAGGAAGAGCTGGCGAAAAGAGGCCTCAAGTCTCAGATACCCGACGAGGCCTACCGCATTTCGAATTATGAATGGTCTTACGAGGAGTAGCAGCCGGCTGAAAAAGGCCGGAATTTCCGTGCTCGTGCTCGTTTCTCGTGCTCGTGGGGAGGAGAGAGGGGACGAACACGAGCCACGAACACGAATAACGATCTCGGTGCATCGGCCCTTCGATAGACCCCCAGGCCGGCGGTTACCGCTGAGGACGCGCCATGGGTGAGATTCTCGGTATCGGCTGTCCGCACGGACCCCACCTCAAGCTTACCGATGAAACGATGGCAAACTGCTACTTTCGCGTCAACCTGAAAAACGAAAAGACCCCCGCCTTCTTAAAAGATCCTAAAAACTGGCCTCCCGAACTGCGCGCTGAGTGGGGCGAGGACGAGGGACTTGCCGCCGCCCGGCGCCATCGCGAAGAGTCACTCAAAGGATTCCGCGCCGCGCGCCGGGCCCTGGACGCATTCCATCCCGACTTCGTCGTCATCTTTGGCGACGACCAGTACGAAAATTTCAAAGAAGAGTTCCTGCCACCCTTCTGTGTTTATGCGCTCGAGGAGATCGACTTCGGTAGGAAGGCGCGCGGCCTGGCCCCCGGCGGAGTCAGCATCGGAACTTTCCTGGAGCGCCCGCCGCTCCAAAAAATCAAGGGCAACAAGAGGACCGCGACTTTTCTTGCCGCCGAGCTGTTGAAGCGCGGCTTCGACGTCCCCTGGACGGCGAAGCTCCGCGAGGGCCAGGGACTGGGCCACGCCTTCTCCTACACGCTCGATTATCTGGACTGGGATCGAAAAGGTTTTCCCTATCCGGTGATCCCCTTTCACGTTAACTGCTACGGTGAAGATCTCCGGATGCCCCATCCCGGGGTCGGCACGTCAATGGGCAGGCTGCATGAAAACATACCCGACGATGTCGTGCTCCCGCCTCCCGCGCCACTGCCCTGGCGCTGCTACGATTTGGGCAAGGCCTTAGCTCAGGTGATAACGGAGAGTTCGTATCGCGCCGCGATCATCGGGTCGTCGAGCTGGTCGCATGCCTCGCTCACGGCGATGCACGGTTTTCTCTGGGGCGATGTTGATCGGGACCGCCAGCTCCGCGAAGAGCTGAAGTCCGGGCGGCAAGACCGTTGGCGCGACCTGGACTGGAAGCAGCTCCGCGCCTCGGGCCAGCACGAGATGCTCAACTGGATTTGTCTCGCGGGCGCGATGGAGGGGCGGAAGGCCGAGATCCTGGCGTACGCGGAAACTTATATATTCAATTCGTCGAAATGCGTGGCGCTCTTTCCTGCGGGGAAGGGTTGAGATGAAAAAGCAAGACGCAACCAAGAGGGCCGGCCTGGAAGTCTCTCTCAGGTCCGATGCAATAGGCGCGTACTACGCTTCAAACAAAGAAACGCTCGATGCCCCTCAATCGACGTATCGGCCCTGCGAGATACCCCCAGGCCGGTTCATGAAGAAGGGCTAAGGATTTAAGGAAATTATGGCGGACAAAGTCGTAAGAGTGGGAATCGCAGGTTTGGGGATCGCCGCGCGGCAGATCCTCGGCAGCATTATGACGACCGAAGGCGCGCGTCTGACCGCCGTCTGCGACATCCGCAAGGACGAGGTGGCGGGATTTCAAAAACGCTTCGGGATCGAAGGTTTCACGGACCTGAAAGAAATGTGCCGCCAGGGTTCCGTGGACGCGGTCTGGGTCGCCACGCCGAACGACCTCCACGCGGAGCATACGATCATCGTCGCCGATCACGGCAAGCACGTCATTTGCGAGAAGCCGATGGCGATCACGATGGCGGAGGCGAACCGGATGGTCGAGGCGGTGGAGCGAAACGGCGTCGCCTACGTTCAAGGGCACAGCCGCATCCACCGTCCCTACACCAAAAAGATGGGAGAGATCATCGCGAGCGGCCGGCTGGGTAGGGTGATCCATGTCACGGCGCTCATGTACAACGACTGGATCCAGCGGCCGTGGGAGTCCCACTCCGTCGATCCCCGGCGCGGCGGCGGCGTAGTCTTTCGCCAGGGGCCGCACCAGCTGGACGTGGTTCGCTATCTGGCCGGCGGGATGGGACTGAGCGTGCGGGCGACGACCGGCAAGTGGCAGCCCGCTTACGAAGTCGAGGGCGATTACTGGGCGCACATGGATTTCGAGGACGGCGCCTCCTCGCTCATCGGTTTCAACGGCTATGGATATTTCGACATCTGCGAGCTCACGTGGGGGATCGGCGAGGGCGGGAGGGTGAAATCCGAAGAGGAGATGCTCGGCCCCAAGCGCGTCGGCGACGGGCCGATCTCCGCCCAGGAGTTTTACAATCTCCCCCAGTATTCTCTGGAGACGTTCGCGGACTCGGAGCGGAAGAGAGCCGAGCGAAAGCAGGATTTCTTCGGCCTCTTCATCGTCAGCTGCGAGCGCGGCGCGATTCGCCAGTCGCCCGCGGGCCTCTACGTCTACACGAAAGAGGGGCGCGAGGAAGTGCTCATGAGTCAAAAGGAGCTCAAGGCCGGGGAGATCCAGGCGCTCGTGGATACGGTCCTGTACGGTAAGCCGTCGTTCCCGGACGCGCGCTGGGGCCGGGCGACGCTGGAGGCCTGCATCGCGATGGTCGAGTCGTCGCGCGAGCGAAAGGAGATATTTCTGAAACATCAGGTCCCATCGCCGGTCAGAGGAAAGTAAAAAAGCAAAAGTAAAAAAAGGAGGGTAGACGCATGCTGCCTAAAGAGAACAATGAGCAATTGACCCGAGTCGGGCCGGGCACGCCGGCAGGCCTGCTTTTGCGCCGCTACTGGCAACCGGTCTGTCCCGCCGCCGATCTCCCGCAAGACGGCGCCAAAAAGCGGGTCAAGATCATGGACGAAGACGTGGTCGTTTTCCGCCTGCCGCGAAAGAGCGAGAAAGAACCGATCCGCTACGGCTGCGTTGCCGAGCACTGCTCCCATCGGGCCGCCTCTCTCTACTACGGCTTCGTCGAGGACGACGGCATCCGCTGCGCCTATCATGGCTGGAAGTACGACGCGGGCGGAAGATGCATCGACCAGCCGTTCGAAAAAAACCCGGACTATAAAAAAGAGGTCTGCCATCCCGCCTACCCGGTGGAGAAGCTGGCGGGCGTGCTCTTTATCTACATGGGGCCGCCGGAGCGGAAGCCCTTGCTCCCCCGGTGGGACGTCCTGGTGCGCCGTGACGGGGTCCGGACCCTCGAAGTCCACGAAGTGCTCCGCTGCAACTGGCTCCAGGCGATGGAGAACTCCGCGGACACGATTCACACCTATTATCTCCACGGCCACATGATGAAAACCAAGGGAAGCGCCGAGGGGGCCTATTTTTACCGACCGATCGTCGATTACGACTGGGAGATCTGCGAGTGGGGGATCATCAAGCATTGTAAATACGGTGGGAACCGGCCCGAGGATGAAGTCCGTCCGCCGCTCGTCTTTCCGAATATCCTGCGCATCCCCCAGGGCTATACCGAGGCCGTTCACTGGCGCGTTCCGATCGACGATCACCGGACGCAGATCTTCGTCATGATCCTCGATCCCTCGAAAGACGGGAAGATCGTCGAGCAGCCGGAGGATCCGCCCGTCAACTATATTCCCTATAGAGACGAGAACGGGGAGTATCTCCTCACCACGTTCCCGAGCCAGGACGCCATGGCGTGGGAGACGCAGGGCGCTCTGTATGATCGGACCAGGGAAAAACTCGGGACGACCGACCGTGGCATCACCGTTTTTCGCAACATGCTCAGGGATCAGATCGCTATCGTTCAGAAGGGCGGGGACCCGATGGCGCTGGTGTGGGACGAGGAGAAAAACCGGATCATCGAGTTCGAAGGAAGCAAGTCGGTCCTGGTATAGCGCAGGAGGGGATCATGGCGGAGGGCCTAATAAAATCACATGGGCGGCTGACCCCTTACGAGCAATGGATGGTTGAGGGGGGATGAAAATTCCGTGCTCGTGATTCGTGCTCGAAAAAATTGGAGATCTCCGAAATCAGAACCAGTATTCGTTCTTTAGACGAACACGATCACGAACAACGAACACGACCCTCCGTAGAAGCCCGCTTGACAGTAAACCGGGCAGGACGATAAAGACACTTAGCCGAAACGTCAGGGAGGACAAACCATGCTGATCGACATTCATGGCCATACGAGCACTCCGCCTGAGCTTCAGGCCTACCGCGCCGGTCTCCTGGCCAGCCGCGGGGCCCACGGGCGCGGAGGGGCCAATGCGAGCGATGAGCAATTGCAAAAGGCGCTCACGAGTCCTTCCTTTGGGCCGCTCTCCCACCTCGAGCACTTGAAATCGGCCCAGATCGATCTCCAGTTGATCTCGCCGCGGCCCTTTACCCTCATGCATTGGGCCAAGCCGGAGAAGATCGTCCTCTGGTACATCGAGGAGACCAACAACATGATCGCCCGGCAGACGAAGCTCTACCCGCAGCTCTTCCGCGGCGTGTGCGCCCTGCCCCAGGCGCCCGGGGTCAGCCCCAAGAACTGCGTGGCCGAGCTCGAGCGCTGCGTCAAGGAGCACGGTTTCGTCGGCTGCCTCATCAATCCGGACCCCGGCGAGAAGGCGGGCGACGAGACGCCCGGCCTGGGAGACGAGTTCTGGTATCCGCTCTACGAAAAGATGGTGGAGTTGGACGTGCCGGGGTTGGTCCACTCCGCGAGCTGCCAGCTCACGCGCCTCTCCTACACGCTCCACTTCATCAACGAGGAGAGCATCGCGGTGATGTCGCTCTTGAGCTCGCGGGTATTCCAGGATTTTCCCAAGCTGAAGCTCGTCCTTTCCCACGGCGGCGGCGCGATTCCCTATCAGGTCGGCCGTTTCATGGCGGGGAGCTACGCCCGGAAGGGCGACCCGTTCGAGGAGAGGATACGGAAACTCTACTACGACACCTGCCTCTATACCAAAGAGGGATTGGAGCTGTTGTTCAAGGTCGTGGGCGTGGACCGCTGCATGTTCGGCACGGAGAAGCCGGGCACCGGCACCGCCATCCATCCGAAGACCGGCAAATACATGGATGATTTGAAGCCCGTGATCGAGAGCATCGAATGGTTGGGCGAAAAGGAACGGAAGATGATCTTCGAGGACAACGCGAAGAAAGTTTACCGGCTCGGGGTGGGATAGGATGGAGCGCAATGATTGTAGCTGCCGGCCTGGAAGTCTCTCTCCGGTCCGATGCAATACGCGCGTGCTACGCGCGACGGGGGATACGCTTGATGCACCTCGATCGATGCATCGGCCCTTCGAGATACCTCTAGGCCGGCAGCTGGTTTTAATTTGTTTTCAGGCCGATCAAAAAGGTTCCCAGAGGCAAGGCGCGCGAAGATTCCGAGAGCGGAGGCGTACTTAATCGGTACGTCGAGCGAGCGGATCGAGCGCAACGAAGCCTATGGGCCTTTTTCAACGGCCTGTTAAAGGAGGGTGCATGGCGACAGAAGAACAGAAAAGCGAAGAGGCTGAAGAGACCGCTGCGGCCTTTTGGAGCAAAACAACTGCGTATGACAAGTGGATCGGCTCCTTGGGAGTGCCGGTTCATCGAGGCTATTACGTCGAGGACCTGCGGACGGTCGAAGTCGGATGGTGGAAGGAAAGGCAGTGCAACACCGCCTTCATGCTGCTCGCCGGACAGGAGGGGATGAGCGAGGTCCGGGTGAGCGAGATCCCGCCGGGCGAGAGCACCGCCGCGTGGCGCATGGTCTTGGACGAGATCGTCTATGTGGTGGAGGGGAGAGGGCTGACGAGCGTCTGGGCCGAGGGCGGCGCGAAGAAGACTTTCGAGTGGCAGAAGCACAGCCTCTTTGTCATTCCACGCGGCTATCATCGCCAGTTCAGCAACGCGCGCGGGGCGAACCCCGCTCGTCTGCTTCACTACAACTCTCTTCCTCTGGCCATGTCGCTCAACCCCGACCCGAATTTCTACTTCCAGGAGCCGTACGTGGACCTGGAGCTGATCTATGGGGAGAAGGACGGTTTCTACTCCGAGGCCAAAGTGGTGCGCCGGCCCGGCGCCGAAGTCCACTCTGCCTTTTGGGTGGGCAATTTTTTTCCCGATATGAAGGCCTGGGACCACCTCACTCCTTATAAAGGACGCGGTGCCGGCGGTCATGCCGTGTGGATGCGCTATCCCAAGTCGCCGCTGTGGAATCACATGTCGGTCTTTCCATCCCGGACCTACAAGAAGGCCCATCGCCACGGCCCCGGGACTCTCATCGTGATCCCGACGGGAGAAGGCTATTCCTTCATGTGGCCCGAAGGTAAGGAGAAGATGCAAGTTCCCTGGCACGAGGCGAGCGTCTTCGTGCCGCCCAATCGCTGGTTCCACCAGCATTTCAACGTCGGGGCCGCGCCCGCGAGATACCTGGCGTTTCACTGCCCGCGCGGACCGATGGGCACCTCGGAGCGGGTCGAGGATCGCGCCAAGGACCAGATCGAGTATACGGCTGAAGATTCCATTATCCGAAAGACCTTCGAGTCGGAACTCGGCAAGAGGGGGATCACTTCATTGATGCCGGATCAGGCCTACCGCGATCAGAAATATGAATGGAAGTACGCGGAGGAAACGTGAACTGCCTTTGCCGGCCTGAAAATTTTTCTCAGGTCCGAAGCCATACGCGCGTATTACGAGCCAGCCAGCCGGGAGGCTCTTTCCGGCCCGATCCAATAGAGTTGCGGTACATTGGAACTTCACGTCCAGTGGATCGATCCTTCAAGATCCCCCCGTCTGGCTGGGCGATAAAGCGGCGCTTCGGTCCTTCGAGAAATCCCCAGGCCGGCAGTAACGATGTCGCGAACAGGAGATAAGCCATGACACAAGCACAGACCATCAAAGATTTGAAAAGCAAAGTCGCCCTATCGTGCCGGATCCTAGGAAGCCGGGGAGTGACCAAGGGTTCGTTCGGCCACGTGAGCGCGAGAATTCCCGGCACCGACCGGATCCTGATCAAGTCGAAAGGACCCGATGAGGCGGCGCTCGAGTTTGCCACCGAGAAAGACATCATCACCATCGGCCTAGACGGCAAAGTCCTTGAGGCGCGCGAAGGTCTCCAATCTCCCCACGAGACCGCGATGCATCTGGCGGTTTTCCGCGCGCGGCCTGAGGTGATGAGCGTCATCCATACCCATCCCGATTGGGTGGTGATCTTGACCGCGACCGAGAAGCCCCTCATCCCGATCTTCGCCGCCTACAATCCTCCGGCCCTGGGACTCCTCCTGAAGGGAATTCCGCTCTATCCGCGCGCGGTCACGATCGTGGATGACGAGCTGGGCGAGGACTTTATGCGCGTGATGGGGGAGAAAAGGGCCTGCCTGCTTCTGGGCCACGGAATGACGACCGCGGGAAAGAGCGTCGAGGAAGCGACCCAGGTGAGCTTGAACGTCTTCGAGCTGGCCCGGATGAATTATCTCGCCTACGCGATCGGCGATCCCAAGCCGGTTCCCCAAAGAGACATCGACGAGTACCAGCAGAGATGGCGCGGAGGACCACGGAGAAGAGTTCAAGGGCCGCCTACCTCCGGCGAACCCTCCTTCTGGCGCTACCATAAGAAACTACTGAAAAAAAAGTAAGGTAAGCAACGCATTTTAAGAGGAGCCCGCGTGCCACCTATCAACTGGCTGGAATGGGCAGATTCGACGATGCGGGAGCTGGAAGAGCGGGGAAAGCCCGTGCTGCTCCTGGTGTATGAAACAGAAGACAGTGTCGGAATGATGCATCCATTCCTGCGGGAGATCCTCCGATGCATGGAAAATCATCCTATGCTGCCAGGCCTTTTGCGCGATCATTTCCCTGCTCTTAAAGTCGATGCCGACGATGTGCCGAGCCATCTGGCTTACCTGGGGGCGGGAAGCTCGTACTATCTCGCTATACTCGCGCCAGTCGGCCTTACGCCTCTTGCCACGTGGGACGTGATGACAGGAGACCCTGACGCTTTAGTCAACGGGATTGTGGAAGCTCTAGAAGCGACCCGCAAGCTATGGGGATAGAGGTAGAAGGTCAGGGGGAAAGGCAAGCGAATGAAACATCGACTAGCAGATGCCTTAGGGCCTCGTCTGTATTTCGTAATAATCCTTCTTTTCGTTGCGGTGCTAGGCTCCTCCTTGGTGGCGGAAGGCGGCCAGGCAACGAGAGCCGCTGTCTCACCTGCGCAGCAAAAGCCAAAGGCCGAAACTGACTGCCCCACCGAAAGGACCTTGCAGGCCCAGCTCCAGATAGGTCTGGATAACGCCCAACGCACTCTCCGCGAGGTCCAGCAGGGGAACCCTGGAGGAAGAGCCGAAAGGGAAGCGGAAGCACGCTACAACTTAAACCTGGCCCAAAATGCCAGGAAACAGGCCGACGAGCTATTGGCGGCGTGTGTGCAAGCGCAAAGGCGGCCTGCCAGTGTGGCTCAAGATCTTTGCGTGGCCTATGGACAAGGACTGTATCAAAACGTCAACGTCTGTATAAGCTCCTCAGCAAATCCTGACGTATGCATCCAGCAGGCTCTCAATTCGTACTCGAACCAAGCGCGAAGAGAACCCAGCCAATGTCAGGGCACGCGTGGCGATAACCTCCAACGGTGCATTCGCGGCGGTACCGGTCTCCCGTACTTCAGTATCTGTCTGGAGGGATATAAGTGACGCGGTCGCAGCCCATGGTGGGAAAAGGCATGATAATAATCTTCATCCTGGCTTTTATTCTCCGCGTTGCCGCAATGACCGCTGAGGCCGCACAGCAATGCGGATGCTTGCCCAGGGACGGAGGCACCGCCATCTATTTCCCTTGCAATCAGCAGCCGCCCGCTCGGTGTACGGGAGCTTCAAGCAGCCCCGGGGAAAGCACTTATTCTCCCCCGTCCTACGATTACGAGGCTGAAAGGCTCCGCCAGGAGAGAGAGGCCGAAGAGCGCCGAAGGCAAGAGGAGGCGCGCAGGCGAAGCGAAGAAGAAGAACTGAGGCGTCAACAGGCTGAATTCAAGCGGCAACAAGAAGAGGCGCTGAAACAACTGAGGGGCATCGGCCGGGGAGGCGAAACGTAAAAGGTGTCAGGCTTTTATTATTTGCTATAGCCCGCGTGTTTCGAGTGCGGGCGCAGAGAAACTTAACGCGAGGGCTTCTGCTATGAGTAAGGAGTTACGGTTCAAGATCTTCAGTTCCTGTCTCCTCGTTGCCGTCTGGTGCTCCACGGCGTCCGGACAGGGTCGCTCCGCTCGGCCTACATTTAGCATCAAGATCGTGAAGGAAGGACCAGAAGAAATCGGGTTAGGACAAGCGGCTGCGAAGTATCTCTTACACGTCATGAATAACGGCAAGATAGCGGCGAACGACGTCACCGTTCGACTTCACGTACCGGCCGGGATGACTTACCGGAACCTCGCAGAGATAGAAACTCTGAGGTGGAACCTCGGCACCTTGGAACCAGCCAGCCATTTCACAATCCAGTACACTGCGGGCAGTACTCGTACAGGAACTTTTCTCACCGCAGTAGAGGTCTTGGTGAAAGGAGCTGCCGTCAATCGACTCACCTTTCAGACCAGGGTTGTAGCACCCGACGTTAGGTTGCGTAAGAACACGGACCAGCGGATTGTCTTTCTCCACAGGTCACTTAACTATACGATAACCGTGACGAATGCAGGAGACGGTGCCGCAGAGGCGGTCGAGTTAGTTGATTTGCTCCCACCGCAGGTTGAGTACGTTGAATCAACCCCGCGAGGTGACTTCAAGCCAGCCAGGGGGGGGCAGCCGGCCACAATCACTTGGCAACTGGGAACGGTCGAACCAAAGAGGACGGTGGAACTCACGCTTATCACAAGAGCCAAGGACTCAGGTCGTGCCGTGAACAGCATCACGCTCACATCGCGATCAGCGCCGCCGCTTGAAGCGGTAGTTGTTTCCGAGATTCAGAAGCTCCCCCAACTTCATATAAGTACCTATGATAGCGAGGATCCCGTTGCTGTTGGGAAACAGACGACATATGTGATTGAGGTGCGCAACGAGGGAACGCAACCCGCGACCAATGTAAGGCTTGAGAGCCGAATCCCCGGTGAGATGCAGTTCGTCTCCGCAGACGGGCCCACGCGGTTCACGTTACAAACGAGCATGGTCCAATTCGAACCAATCGCAGTTATGAAGCCAGGCGACAAAGTCACATTCAGGGTGGTTTGTCGGGCAGTTCAATCCGGCTTTGCGAAGCACACCGCTGTAGTCAGGTATGACCAGTTTGAAGGGCCGATCATGGATGAGGAAGGCACGGACATCTACGGAGATGGAAAGTAAGGGTGCTTCGGAGATATCCCGGATTTACCAACGATGAATTAAGCTACATACTTCCATAACGCTCAATTACTCATTATCGGAATTTGGTGTCGGGTCTTGCGTTACGACAATGTGGAATCGTAACCTGTCCCCCTTCTTCGGAAGGGTCCCCCGTAGAATCGCTGTAAGGTTTGGCCCAGACCCGTTTCGATGTGAAATAGGAGGAGAGAATGGTCCGAATCGGAAAGATCGTCTTCCTGACACTTCTGATCGCAGTTCCCGCCGCCGCTCAGCCGCCCAGAACGGGGGACAAAGCGGAAATGGTCCTGGGCCCAGCGGGCGAGTTCTGGATGGGGTCCGGTGACCTTGCCACCGAAGTATCTTCTACGAGCGCCCCCGCAATAACCGCTGCCACCACAACCTCAGAATCTAGAACAAAAAATCCAAGCCAGTCCAAACCGTCCAAAAGCGAATGGATTATTATTTTAAAAGCCGAGGGAAATATTAAAAAAGCTGATAAAGAGAAATGTGTCCAAGCGATCAAAGACAAGTGGCTGGCCAATAAATCTTATGACGAAATCACGGTAGAAGAATTCAACGAAAACCTGGCAAATTATGAAGGGAAAAAGGTACTTCGGGCAGATCTAGTTTATTTTTATGGAGAGTACGAATTTTCGGTTCGCAGTGCGAAAGTAAAAAAAGATGGGGGCAAGGTCATTGTAGAGCCACTCGAAGAAGGCCCGGTTGGACGTTTCCGTGGAAAGGACTCAATTGACCAAGTCCTCAAAGAAATTCAATTTATGAAATAATGATGAAAACAAAAAGGGAGGTGTCAGGCTGTTAATATTTGCGTTTTGCTTCTTAGCATGGCCTATAAGGGATTGATGGGGAAGAGGCCGCTGAAGAAGAAGCAAATGAGTCGCGAGGAAACACTGGTTCATGTCGAGGCCTATGCCTTCGAGAGCAGTCTTGATTTGCGGTCGATGTGCGAGCGGCTCAATACTCAAGGACCGTTTCGGTGGGCAATCGGCGACAGTGATACCTTTGGCGACTACCTGATCTCGTGGCCGTTCAGCGACCGCGCGAGGCTTCGAATTGTGGAGGAAGAGGCCTCCTGGCCATTCCGGGTCAGCACGACGCTTCGGAGAGGAGAGAAAGAAGGGAGCTTTATTTTCGACATCGAGTTTAAATCGGAGGCCCTCAACGCGGCTGAGGTTTGGGAGAAACTCCATGCGACCGTAACAGACGAATTCCTGCCCCTCCTCCTGGCCCGGAACGTCAGGGAAACCATCAATTTAGACTGACTGAGCTGTGGGGATAGAGCCAGTTGCGGCCCTACAGAGGAGAAGAGCCGGAGGCTCGAAAGGGAGGAAGGGGGAGAGGAGCAGCGAAGGTAAAAGAAAAATTTTGGTCAAGATTCAAACGGCCTATTGTGCAAGAAGTCTAAGCAGGAGGAAAAGTCATGATAGCCAACTCTCAACGCATCTTCTGGAGGTGTTTCTTGGGTGGAGCCATGAAAAAAGGTGCCGCCCTCTTAGCTACGATTCTCTTTTTGAGCATATCCCTTGCCGCCCCCGCCTTAATCAATCCAGCTTTCGTCAGCCCGGCCTGGGCCGGGCATAGCAAAGACTACGACGAGGGCGAAGCGGCCTATAACAAGGGAGACTATGCGACCGCGTTACGCAAATTCCGCCCCCTAGCCGAGCAGGGCGATGCCGAGGCCCAATTCAACCTTGGCTGGATGTACACCCAGGGCTGGGGCGTGCCGCGGGACGATACGGAAGCGGCGAAGTGGTGGCACAAGGCCGCCGAGCAGGGTAACGCCAACGCCCAGGGCAAACTCGGGTTCCTGTACACCCAGGGCCGGGGCGTGCCGCGGGACGATACGGAAGCGGTGAAATGGTATCGCAAGGCCGCCGAGCAGGGAAACAACGAGGCGGCGCATTGGCTCAAAAAGTACGGCAAGTAAGACTACGACACCATCATGGCCGAGTAATTCTAAATGCACACCGGTCAGTGTCTCAAACCTATTGACAGGTTCCGCTGGCGCAGGAAGATGTCGACCGGGTCGCTGTCGAAGCCGATGATGAATCCGCCCATGACCTCCATTTGGGCGCGCTGGATGGTCCGCACCACGTCAGCGAAGAGCGATCGGCTTGCCCTCCTTCCGTGCAACTCGGCACAAGTTTATCAGCTCTCCCAGAAGCGGGTTACCGCTGGCGTCAACAAACACATCGTAGAGCGAGGAATACCGCTTCCCCGACCTGGCTACTTTACTCTCCCAATGGCTGTCAAACGGCTCAGGCGGCAACTTCTTGAACGCCTCGGCGATAGTTTCCAGCTCGCGTTGTAACTCACCAATCTCCTCGACACTCCATTCGTGCTCCTCGTAGGGTAGCATGAAAGTCGGAAAGCCGGAGCCGAAATCACCCTCCTCCAACGCATTGTGAATGCTGTCGCGGAAGTAGTAAAAGTCGTCCTCACTCTCAGTTTCGACGCGTTGAAGCTCCTCATCTCCGCTAAGGATGCAGAAATAAACCATCTACTTTAAAACCCTCCGAGCACCGCCCCGGGTCAACTATTTTGGATCGAACAAAGAATATTCGATACAAAGAACCGTTGTCAACGTGTGCTCCAGCTTGTTGAAGAACTATGTAGTGGAGCATCTTAGACTCGGGCGTGCCTCGCCAGTCCGCGGAAGTTCTCGATGTAGACAGAAGTGTCCAGGAAGGCGAACTTACCGTTCGGCAGAGGAACTCTTCCTGGCTAAGCCGTCATATTTACGGACAATCGCGTCGTGGGTGGTTTTTTCCGTAGCCAGCGCTAGCGCTTGCTCGATTGCCTCTGTTATCGTTTCCGCGCCCAGAGCTTTTTTGGCCCGAGCCAACTGGCGCTTGTCCAATCTTACCATTACCTGTGCCTTTGACATGGAACCTCCTTGATGTCTTACATTCTATCTCTGATCGTAAGACAATATTAAGGTCGTTACCCGCCCGCCTTTACCGGGCGTCGGCTTGACAATCCCGGGACAGGAAGGATAGAAAGCGGGTTCGGCGTTGCGAAAGGAGGATTTCTTTATGACGGACGCAATGGTTCGACTCAATGAAAACACGATGGGATACGAAGTCAGGCCGGACTCCCAGGCACCGAGTCCTGGAGTCCTGATCGTTCATGAAGTCACGGGGCTGATCGATCACATCAAGGACGTGGCCAAGAGCCTGGCCGAGAAAGGCTTTCTGGCTCTGGCCGTGGACCTTTACGAAGGCAAGACCGCCAAGGGCATGGAAGATGGAGCCCCGCTCCGGGATAAAGTCACGGATGAAGTGCTCAAGGCGAAAATGGGGGCCGGCGCCAAATATCTTAAATCCCGTCCCTATTGCAACGGCAGGCTCGGCGTCGTCGGATTTTGTATGGGAGGTGGTTTGTCTTTAAAGACCGCCTGTTTCCTGGCGGATGACATCAAGGCTTGCGTCGTTTTTTACGGCCGGATTCCCGATTTGAATCTGCTCAAGAGCTTAAAAGCCCCGCTCCTCGGCAACTTTGGCGAAGAGGATAAGGGAATTACCACTTGGGCGGTGGAGCAGTTGAAACCGGAGATGGAGAAATTGGGAAAAAGCCTGGACATGAAAGTCTATCCCGGGGCCCCGCATGGTTTTGGCCGCCACAACGATCCCAGGGTCTACCGGCCCGAGTCGGCAAAGGACGCTTTTCAGCGGACGGAGGACTTCTTCGGTCGAGCGTTAAGATAGGATGGTTCGCGGATAGTGAGGTGGTTTTATGGTAAAAGCAGACAGGCCGGTGGAATCGGACGATGATCGGGGGACATCTTCGTTTTGGAATCGGGTATCCGCGTATGATCGGTGGATCGACTCGGTCGGTGTGCCGATCCATCGAGGCTACTTCGTCGAGGATCTGAGGACGCTGGAATTGGGGAGATGGGAGGAGAGGGGATGCGACGCGGCCTTTCTGGTCCTGGCGGGTCAGGAGGGGGTGACCGAGGCGCGGGTGACGGAGATCGGCGCGGGGAAGAGCCTCAAGCCGGTCAAGTTCAGTTTGGATGAGATCGTCTATGTGGTAGAGGGGAGGGGGCTCACGACGGTGTGGCTCGAGGGGAAGGGGAAGAAGACCTTCGAGTGGCAGAAGCACAGCATGTTTTTGCTTCCGCGCGGCTATCATCACCAGGTGGTGAACGCGCAGGGGAATCGCCCGGCGCGGCTGCTCCATTACAATTACCTGCCGATCGCGATGTCGATCGTGCCGGACCCGAAGTTTTACTTTGAGACGGCCTATCAGGATGAAAAGCTCGTCTACGGGCAGCAGGACGAATTTTACTCCGAGGCCAAGGTCATCCAATCCACGGCCCAGTCTGCCTGGGGAGGAGGCTCCGCTTTCTGGTCGGGCAATTTCTTCCCCGACATGAGGGCCTGGGACCGGTTGATTCCCTATAAGGGACGCGGTGCCGGCGGTCATGCGGTCTGGATTCGATTTTCGAACTCCCCCCTGTGGAGTCATATGTCGGTTTTTCCCGCCGGCACCTACAAGAAGGCACACCGCCATGGACCGGGAGTTGTCATCGTGATCCCCGGTGGAGAGGGCTACTCGATCATGTGGGAAGAGGGGAAAGAGAAAGTGGTGATTCCATGGCATGAGGCCAGCGTCTTCGTGCCGCCCGACCGCTGGTTTCACCAGCATTTCAACGTGGCAGGCGCTCCGGCCAGATACCTCGCGCTTCATTCCCCCCGGGGACTGAGCGGCTATAGCGAAAAGGTCGAAGACCGGGCGAAAGACCAGATCGAATATCCCGAGGAGGACCCGGCGGTCCGGCGGATGTTTCAAGAAGAGCTGGGCAAAAGGAAATTGAGCTCGCTGATGCCGGAAGAGTCGTACCGGGACAAAGATTTCGAATGGAACTACGCCGGGGAGGAATAAGCAGGAACCATGCACGATGATCATGACCTGATCGGCCATAACCATGGCGCGGGCTTCGGCTCCGGGGCCGGTGAGATTACGGAGGAGATCGAAGGGCTGGAGATGTTCCGGCTTCGAAGCGTGGGCATCGATATCGGCTCGTCGACCTCCCATCTGGTTTTTTCCCGCCTCACGCTGAGAAGAGAGGGGGCGAGTCTCTCGACCCGATTCAGGGTCACGGAGCGAACGGTGCTTTACCGTTCGCGGATCCTGCTCACTCCCTACGTCTCCGGAACTCTGATCGACACCGAGAAAATCAAGCAATTTGTCCACGACGCTTACCATGACGCCGGTTTTACCTCGGAGGTCATCGATACCGGCGCGGTGATCGTCACCGGCGAGGCCCTGAAAAAAGAGAATTCCCGGCCGATCGCCGAGCTCTTCGCCAGGGATTCGGGGAAGTTTATCTGCGTTTCCGCTGGGCACAATCATGAAGCCCTCCTCGCCGCTTACGGCTGCGGCGCGGTGGCCCTCTCCCAGGCGGAGAAGGCCATCGTGCTGAACGTGGACGTCGGCGGGGGAACTTCAAAGTTTTCTTTTATCCAGGACGGGGTCGTGGCGGAGACCGCGGCCATCAGCGTGGGGGCGCGGCTCATCGCCTTCGACGACGCGGGAGTGATCACGCGCATCGAGGAGCCGGCCCGGCCCATTCTGAAAGAGATCGGGAGCCAGGCGGATCTGGGCAAGAAAATATCCCCCGCGGAGAGAGAGGGCTTTGCCGGCGTGATGGCCCGGCTCCTGTTCGAGATCATCGAGGGAAATTCACTTTCGCCGCTCGCCAAAGAGCTGATGGTTACGCCTCCTTTGGAGAGATATCCCGGCCTCCGGCGGATCCGGCACCTGGTCTTTTCCGGCGGGGTCTCGGAGTACATCTACGAGCGCGATCCGGTGTCGTACGGGGATTTGGGTCCGCTCCTGGGCGCGGCGGTTCGGCAGTGGTTGGACAAGACCTCGAGCCGGAAATTATTGCGCGAGGTTTCGGAGGGCATTCGGGCCACCGTGATTGGGGCCGGTGAATACACGATCCAGGCCAGCGGCAGCACGAGCTATATCTCAAGCACGAGCGCGCTGCCCGCCTTTGGGCTCAAAGTCGTCCGGCCGGTCATGGAGCAGGGGGACTCGGTGGACGCCGCCGTGCGAAGGGCCCTCGCCAAGTTCGATCTCCCCCGTTTTACCTCCGGCTTGGCGCTGGCCGTCTCCTTCACGCAGCCGGCGAACTATCAATCTCTGAGAAGCATTGCGGAAGGAATCGCTGCGGTTCTGAAAGAGTCCGACAGCCCTGAAGCGCCGTTGTTCCTGGTGCTGGACCAGGACGTGGCGAAATCTTTGGGAGGCATCCTCAAAGAAGAGCTGGATTTCCCCTCGGACATCATCGCGGTGGACGGAATCGATGTCGGGGACCTCGACTATATCGACATCGGCCGGCCCATGGGTGTCTCGGAGGTCCTTCCGGTCACCGTCAAATCTTTGATGTTTCCCTCGAACAAATAGCCAGGCCGCGGATGCTTATCGATCGCGACGGACCCTTGACTTATCCCCTGGGGATATCATAGTGAGCCCGAATGAGGTGAGGATGGATCAGCCGGTTCTCGAGTTTTCAGATGTTACCAAACGCTACGGAGAGGTCACGGCCGTCGACCGGGTGAGTTTCACCGTGGCACAGGGCGAGCTCTTCACGCTGCTCGGCCCTTCGGGCTGCGGCAAGACCACGACCCTCAGGCTGGTGGCGGGATTGGAAGAGCCGGACGGCGGAGAGATCCTATTCAACGGCCAGCCGATCGCATCTCCGGCGCGGGGACTTTTCGTTCAGCCCGAAAAGCGCAACATGGGAATGGTCTTCCAGTCTTACGCGATTTGGCCCCATCTCACGGTTTTCGAGAACGTGGCGTTTCCCTTGAAGGTGCGCCGCGAATCGGCCCAGACGATCCGCAAGCGGGTCTTGGAGGCGCTGGAGCTGGTGGGCCTCGGCGGGCTGGAAGATCGGGGCGCGACGCAGCTCTCGGGCGGGCAGCAGCAGCGCGTGGCGCTGGCGCGCGCGCTCGTATACACCCCTTCGATTCTGCTTCTGGACGAGCCGCTCTCGAACCTGGACGCAAAGCTCAGGGAGCAGATGCGTTTCGAGCTTCGCAGCTTGCAGCGCCGGCTCAATCTCACCGTGCTCTACGTGACGCATGACCAGACGGAGGCGATGACCCTTTCGGACCGCATTGCGGTGGTGCATCAGGGCCGCCTGGAACAGGTCGCCGATCCTGTGGAAGTCTACGAGAGGCCCGCCACATCGTTTGTCGGAGAGTTTCTTGGCCGGACGGTGAGCCTGGAGGGGCAGATGAGGAGAGAGGCGGGGCGCGGCTGGGTGGATATCCTTCAGGGGATGGGACGCATCCAGATCGCGGAGGACCGCTGTGGCCACCTTCGGGAAGGGGAGCAGGTCCGCGTGATTACCCGGCCCGAGGATATCGACATTTTGCCGAGAGGAGAAGCCGGAGTAAATCAGGTGGCGGCCAAGGTCGACGAAGTGGCCTATCTCGGTGATCATATCGAGTACAGCGTGAGCGTTGGAGGACGGTCTTTTCTTCTCGCCGCGGGAAAGAAGGAACGGTATTCGGTGGGCTCTGAAATTCTTTTGGCCTTGAATCCGGCCCAAGTCACCATTCTTAAATTGTGATCGGCGCATGAAAGCAAGCGGAACTGCACTGACTCTTCCCCTCTTCAGGGGGCGGCTGAGACCCTTCCTGTTGGGACAATGGGCCGCCGTGGCCTTCTTTGCCTTACTGACCGGGCTGCCGGTGGTTTTCCTCTTTTTGGGCAGCTTCAATCTAGCCGCGCCCGGCAAAGAGACGGTCTACGGGGTCCAGAATTGGATACGGGCCTTTTCCGACTCCGGCACCCTGAGCGCGCTATGGATGAGCATCAGCATCTCGGTCGTCCGGATCATTCCGGCCATGGTGCTCGCGGTGCTCATGGCCTGGTTGATCGCCAGGACCGATATACCGGGGGGAAAGACGCTGGAGTTTCTCTGTTGGCTGGCCTATTTCGTTCCGGACTTCCCCATGGTGCTCGCGTGGGTGCTCCTTCTCGATCCTAACTTCGGTTTTCTCAACACGATGGCGAGGAGTCTCCCTTTCGTGGACGGCCCCATTTTCAATCCCTACAGCTTCTGGGGGATCGTATGGGTGCACACGGCCGTGACCGGGATCTGGTTCAAGGTGATGCTTTTGACGCCCATTTTCCGCCAGCTCGGGGCGAGCCTGGAGGAGGCCGCCAGGGTCTCCGGGGCCAACAACTTCACCACTCTCTGGCGCATCAGCCTGCCGGTGCTCTCGCCCATGATCCTTGCGATCGCGGTCTTGAGCTTTATCCGCGGCCTCCAGTCCTTCAACACCGAGCTGCTCCTGGGGACTCCGGTGGGGATCTACGTCTATTCGACGCGCATCTACGATTACATTCGCCAGGAACCTCCGGCCTTTGGCGAGGCCACCGCGCTCGGTTCGGTTTTTCTCTTCGTCCTGGCGATCCTGCTCTTTTTCTACTGGCGCTTTCTTCGGGGGCAAAGAAAGTTCACTGTGGTCACCGGTTCCGGTTATTCGACTCTAAAGGTTAAACTCGGGAAGTGGAAGTACGTCGCCCTGGGAAGCTGCATCTTTTACTTTCTCGTGACCATGATCCTCCCGTTGATCTTTCTGGTCATCGGATCCTTCATGCGCCGCTACGGCTTCTTCAACATCAAGTCTCCCTTTACCACGGCGCACTGGATGAATCTCTTCTCCGATCCCATTTTCATGGTCTCTCTCAAGAACAGTCTCATCATCGCCACCACGACCGCCCTGGGAGGGATCCTGCTCTACTCCAGCGTGGCCTATTTGCTGATCTCCCGGCGCGCCACCCTGGGCGTCAGCATGTCGCTCGAGAGCCTCTGCTGGCTCCCGCACGTCATGCCCGGCATTTTGATGAGCCTCGGGCTCCTGTGGATTTTCCTCGCGACCCCGTTCCGGGTGGTCCTCTACGGCACGGTTTGGGGCATCGCCCTGGCGCTCATCATCGGGGACAGCCCGGTGACGACGCAGGCCTTCAAGGCCGCCTTTCTCCAGCTCGGTCCCGATCTGGAGGAGGCCGCGCGCGTGGCCGGCGCCTCGTGGAAATACGCCTACCGGCGGATCCTGCTGCCGTTGGTCGCGCCGGTGGCGGCGACCGTCGGGCTGCTCAATTTCGGCAGCGCCCTCACCAGCATCACCACACCCGTGCTCCTTTACAGCGCGCAGTCGAGACCGCTGTCGATTCTTCTTCTGGAGTATAGCTTTGCCGGAGAATTGGAGCGCGGCGCCGCCCTCGGGCTCTTGATTACCGTTTTCATGTGTCTGATGATGCTCATAGGCAGAAAGCTGGGGCTTCAACTGACCGGCACAGGCCGGTGAAGATTTCGGCGGTCGTGCTCGAAAAGTATTCATTTTCCAGACGAACACGAACAACGATTTTTGCAGATCTAAGGAGGTACGACATGGGCTTGTTGATATTTTTAGCAGCCTGGTTGTGGTTCTTAGCGGCCCCTGTTCCCGGCGGAGCTCAGGCCTGGGAGAAGGAATGGAACCAGGTTCTGGCCGCGGCCAAAAAGGAAGGGAAGGTCGTGGTCGCCGGCTCCCCGGACCCGGTGATGCGCGCCGAGCTCATCCCCAGGTTTACCGCGCGCTTCGGCATCCCCGTGGAATTCATGGCCGGGCGATCCAGCGAGACAGTGGCCCGGGTGAAAACCGAGCAATTGGCGAACCTCTACACGATGGACGTTTTTCTGTCGGGTCCGGACACCACGATGAACTCCCTTCACGGTGAGAAGCTGATCGATCCGTTGAAGCCCATGCTGATTTTGCCTGAGGTCCTGGACGGATCGAAGTGGAAGAAGGGCAAACCCTGGTTTGTAGACCCCGAAGAACGTTATGTGCTGCGCCCCTTCAGCAGCGTCGCGAGCCTCCTCTTTATCAACGCCGATATCGTCAAGCCGGAGGAGATTCGCTCTTCCAAGGATCTCCTCAATCCCAAGTGGAAGGGAAAAATCTCGGCCGAGGACCCGATGGCCACGGGATCAGGCTCCAATCTGGCCTCCCGCTTCTACGTCCAGATCGGGCCGGATTTCGTGAAGAAGATCTACATCGAGCAAAAACCATTCATCTCGCGGGAGCGGCGCCAATTCACGGACGGACTGGCGCGGGGCACGCAGCCGATCTGTCTCAACTGCCGGGAAGACGACGTGAGGCCCTTCGTCAAGGAGGGCATGAAGATCGTGGAGCTTTTCGAGCTCACGGACATGCCCGCGGTGATCAACGCCTCCCCCTGGATGCTCACCGTCGGCGCCAAAACCCCGCACCCCAACGCCGCCAGGGTCTTCGTCAACTGGCTGCTCTCCAAAGAGGGGTTGGAGATCTACGCGCGCGGCTATGGCAGCGCCACGTTGCGCACCGACGTGGATGAATCTTTCCTGAATCCTAAAAATATCCCAAAGGCCGGGATAAAATATTTCGACGACAGCGAATGGGTATGGACCCTGACCGGACGGCGCGAGAGCCGGGAAAAGGTCCAGGCGATGCTGAAAGAGCAGAGATAGTTTCGGGCCGGGCGGTGCGAATTCGTAAATTGTCGGCCCTGCTCATCGGCGCGACGGTCGCAGCGACTCTGTCGTGGATCGGCTCTGTATGGTCGGCGGAGGTGAAGAGCAGTTGGCAAGTCCGCTGGGAGAAGACCCTGGAGGCGGCCAAGAGGGAAAATGGGGTCACGGTGTACGGACCGTCAGGCATCGAATATCAGAATGCCATCATGGAATTTCAGAAGAGATATCCCGACATCAAGTTGAATTACGTCGCCAGCTCGGGGAGTGTGCGCGGCCCGCGCATCGTCATGGAGAGGCGCGCGGAGAAATACCTTGTCGACCTTTTAGTGGGCGGCTCGACGACCCCGATGTCGGTGTTGCTCCCGGCCCAGGCCCTCGATCCTATACGCGCTACTTTCATTGTTCCGGAGGTCACCGATGAGTCGAAGTGGTGGCGGAAAAAGTTCCTCTTCGTCGATTCGGACAGCGAAAGAATCTTCATGATGGAGGGGCAGGTCAGTTCCGGCGGCATGGGTTACAACACGAAACTCGTCAGGGCCGAAGAAGTTCAAAATTTCCAGTCGCATTGGGATCTACTGAATCCCCGGTGGAAAGGCAAAATGGTCGCTCGGGACCCGCGGGCTCCAGGGTCGAGTCAAAACCTTCCTTTTTATTATTATAATCCGATGCTCGGCCCGCAGTTCCTCTATCGCTTGTTTACCGAGACGGACCTGACTTTTACCAGAGACCCGCGGCTTCTCATCGACTGGCTGGCGCAGGGAAAATTTCATCTTGCTCTCTTTGTGGCGAGCGATATCGATCGCGCGAAGGAGCAGGGGCTTCCGGTGGAAAGTCTGGACCGGCCGATGAAAGAAGGTGCGAGCATCGGGTCGGGCTTCGGCACAGTGAGCTATCTCAACCGGGCGCCGCACCCTAATGCCGCCAGGGTCTTCGTCAATTGGCTGCTTTCGCGGGAAGGGCAGATCGCCTGGCAGAAAAACACCGTCCGGAATTCGCTGCGCACGGATATCCGGAAAGACAACATCCCCGCCGACGCGATTCCCGCCGAGCAGGGGAATTATTTCGTGCGGACGATGGAAAATAACGACGTGCGGCCGATCTTCAAGCTGATCGACGAAGCGTTGGCGCAGAAAGGAAAAAGGTAAGCATGGATCGATCGCGTCAATTTATTATCGGTCTCTTCTATTTTTTGTCTCTTTTCGTCCCGGCGGGTTTTTCTTCGGCCGCCGGCGCGGCCGCCTGGCAGCAGCGCTGGGATGAACTTGTCGCCGCGGCAAAAAAAGAGGCCCGGCTCGTTCTCTTTGGCCCGCCCGACCCGGAGGTCCGGGTGCGGATCCCGGCGCTATTTAAGGAACGCTTCGGAATCACGGTGGAATACGTTGGCGGGAGAGGGCAGGAGGTCAATGCGCGGCTCCAGGCCGAGCAGGCGGCAGGCCAGCATTACTTCGACGCAGCCCTGGGCGGCACCACGCTGGACGCGCTGCGCAAGTCGGACTCCCTGGAGCCGGTGCGTCCCGCACTTTTCCATCCGGATGCGCAGGACGGGACGAAATGGAAACTGGGCGGGCTCTTTTTTCTGGATCCCGCCAAGCAGTATTTGTTGCGGCTCAGCATCTATACGACGCCTCTCAGGGTGATTAACGCCGATCATGTCAAGCCGGAAGAGGTCTCGTGGCAGGGACTCCTCGATCCGAAATGGAGGGGCAAGATTTCGACTTACGACCTGAGCGGGCCCGGCACCGGCAGGGGCCAGGCGGTCTATCTCCTCCACAAATTCGGCGAAGACTATTTCACCAGGCTTTATGCGGGACAGCAGATCGTGACGACGCGGGACAGACGCCAGCAGAGTCTCTGGTTGGCGCGAGGCGTCTATCCGATTGCCATCGCTCTCGACAAGGGAGAATACGCGGAGCTCAAGAAAGACGGCTTCCCCGTGGTCATGTTGCCGAATACGAAGGAGGTGCCGGGAAATTCGACCAGCGGATCAGGCTACGCGACTTTGCTGAAGAAAGCTCCCCACCCCAACGCTGCGAAGCTCTTTTTGAACTGGCTCATCACCCGAGAAGGTCAGGAGGTTCTCAACCGGGCGATGGGAGTGCCGGCCCTGCGCGCTGATTTGGACGACTCCTGGGCCATCAAGGAGACGATTGTCCAGCCCGGCTGGGACTATCTCGATACGGACAATCTGGAATTTCGCGAAACCGTCGAACCAAAGCTCATCAAGCGGATGAAAGAGCTACTGCCGGCGCAGTGAGGATTCCGCTCTCTTTACGGGCTGTCCGGCGGCGGCTCTTTCGAACCTCTTAACGTCCGCTCGTAGAATTTCCACAGCATCTCAGAATAGCGGTATCCCTCGATGTTCTGTGTTTGCGCGAGGTTGGTCAGGGCATTGACGGCGGAGAGGATCGGCGTGGGGATTTCCTTCGCCCCGGCGATTTTGACTCCGTGATAGAGATCCTTGGCGACCCAACTCGGGCTCGTTTCCAACTGCCCGTTCAGGATCTGGGCAATATGTTCGACTCGCCCCGGACTTCGCTCCCGTAGGATTTCCAGAAAACCCTCTCGTGTTATCCCATTTTGCAGACACCACGCGAGGACTTCCCACATCACCGCTGTTTCCGCGGCGTTGAGCATCGCGCCGGCGATCTTGAGCAGCTTGGCCGATCCCAACTCGCCGGTATAGAGCGCCTTTTTCCCTATGGCCAGGAGAATCGGTTCACACTCCTCGACCGTTTCTCTTTTTCCCGCGGTCAAGAAACCCAGCTCCTTCGATTCGACGAGATGATAGCGTCCCCTGAGCGCCGCCTCGACGTATCGGCAGCCGGCAGCCTCGACTTTTTTCCCGATCTCAATGCTGGTCTCGTGATCGGTGCTGCTGCATTCGATCAGGATAGCCCCTTTCCTTAAACCCTCCAGGACTCCGCCTTTTCCCAACACCACTTCCTCCACGACCTTGGGCCAGGTCAATATCGTCATGACCACGTCCGATCTGGCCGCGAGGTCCCGGGCGCCGGTAGCCTTCTTGGCGCCGGCCTCGGCCAGGAGGTCCATCTGCTTCTCGTCGATGTCATAGACATTCAGCGGGTAACCCGCTTTCAGGAGATTTTTCCCCATTGGCGCGCCCATCTGCCCAACGCCGATGATGCCCACGGTTTTCATGACACTGGCCCTCCTTGCAGAAAGATCATTGTCTATCGCGACGTGATTCTAGTTCCCGCTAGAGAAATTTGTCAATTGCGCTGCAGGCGATGCATAATATCGGCCGCCTTGCCGCCGGTAAATCGGCCTGCTACGTTTGAATGCTGGCTGCTATCTACAGGCGAGGAGCAATCCATACTTTACGGGACTGAAAGTAAATGCATGCCTATGATTTTCCCTCAAGCCTTTGATCGAATGGATGAAAGCCGGGACGAGGATTTCTACCGGGAACCGCGTCTTGTCACGCACATTGATGACCTGGCCATCAATGCCGTGACGCAAATCTACAGAGAGTATTTCCCTCGGGGAGGCGCGATCCTGGATCTCATGTCCAGTTGGGTGAGCCATCTCCCGGAAGACGCCGACTATGGTCGTGTCGTCGGCCTCGGAATGAACCGCGATGAATTGGAAGCCAATCTCCGACTGACCGCTTATGTGGTTCACAACCTGAACCACGAGCCCGAGTTGCCGTTCGCGGAAGCGGAATTTGACGGCGCGGGAATCTGCGTGTCGATCGACTACCTGACCCGGCCGGTCACGGCCTTGCGCGACCTCGGCCGGATTCTCAAGCCGGAAGCCCCGGTCGTCATCTCCTTCTCCAATCGTTGCTTCCCCACCAAAGCCATCAAACTCTGGTTAGCCCTGGACGACAGTGGCCATCAACAGCTCGTCAAACACTATCTGACTGAAGCGGGCAATTGGACGAACATCGCATTGCTCGACCGCTCCCCTGGTGCTGGATCGGATCCGCTTTATGCCGTGATCGGACGAAGCACGGGCCCTTACAGAGATCGTTGACGATGGGTCCGATCAGCTAATGCAACCTCTTCGCCCCTCTACGCCACGGCCCCCC
>Ga0080064_1003079_pt1 | contig 25617 bp, 23 predicted proteins | sample Subgrocontami54m_FD_69260 | JGI IMG/M metagenome (GOLD analysis project Ga0080064, IMG submission 69260) | Subsurface groundwater microbial communities from S. Glens Falls, New York, USA - GMW46 contaminated, 5.4 m (SPADES assembly) (version 2) ...
CCGCCCGGATTTTCGACATGCAGGTCGCGTTCGGCCGTGCCGGCCCTCTGCGCGCGCTCAAAATCCGCGCGCTCGACGATGTCGGCGCCTACGCGGGCCGCGCGCCGCTGCAACTCGGCAAGCCGGTCAGCGCGATCTGCGGGCCTTACCGCATCGCCGCCGTCGAATACGAGCCGACCTCCGTGATGACGAACAAGACGCCGCAGGAAGCGGTGCGCGGGTTCGGCCAGTCGCCCACCAACTTCGCGCTTGAGCGCACCATCGACCACGTCGCGCGCCACCTCGGCATGGACGCGATCGAGCTGCGCCGCAAAAACCTGATCCGCAAGGACGAGTTTCCGTACCGCATCCCGAGCGGCTCAACCTACGATTCGGGCGATTACCACACCGTGCTCGACAAGACGCTCGCGGCGATCGATTACCCGGCGCTCGTCGCCGAGCGCGATCAGGCGCGCCGCGCGGGACGGCTTGCGGGAATCGGGATTTCGACCTGTCTCGAGCCGAGCGGAGGCAATTCGGCGTTCGAGCCGCTGTTCAATCCGAAAAACGACACCACCACATGGATGGAATCGTGCCTGGTGCGCGTCGATCTGTCCGGTGCGATCACGGGCGTGATGAACACGTCTTCGTCCGGCCAGGGCCACGAGACGCTCGTCTCCACCGTGATCGGCGAAGTACTCGAACGCGATCCGGCGGGCATCCGCGTCGTGCGCGCGGATTCGCTGTCAGCACTGCCTTCCAACAGCCCTGTCGGCAGCCGCATGGCGATCATGCTCGGCGGCGCGGCGGCGGGCGCCGCGCGCAAGATCAAGGAAACGCTGATTGAAATCGCCGCGCACAACCTCCATTGCACGACCGAGGCAATCGAATATCGGGACGGCAATGTCGCGGTGCGTGGCCATCCCGAACAACGTATGACGTGGGACGAGCTCGTCGCGATCGCGCACCGCAAATTTCACCAGATGCCGGCGGGGCTGGAACCCGGGCTGCAGGCGAAATTCGTGTGGGAGGTTCCCACCGGCGGCGCGCTGCCGACCGCCGACGGGGTGATCCAGATCTACCCGTGCTACGCGTTCGAGACGCACATTGTCTACGCCGAAATCGATCCGGAGACGGCCAAGCCGTCGCTGCGCAAGTACGTGTGCGGGCACGATTGCGGGGTCATGATCAATCCGGACATCGTGCACGGCATGACTTACGGCGGCATCGCCCACGGCATCGGCGCCGCGCTCTACGAGAAGTTCGCCTACACCGACGACGGCCAGCTCGAGAGCGGCACTTTCATGGACTACCTGATTCCGACCGCCATGGAAATACCGGCGATCGCCATCGTCGATCACTGCACGCCCTCGCCGCTCACGACCTTCGGTCAAAAAGGTTCGGGCGAGGCCGGCTATCTCGGCGCGCCCGCCGCGGTCGCCAACGCAATCAACGATGCGCTCGCGCCGCTCGGCGCCAGCATCGAGACCCTGCCGATCACGCAGGATGCGTTGTGGCGCGTGATCGAAACCGCCGGAAGCAATACCATTTGACCGCAGATCGTCGGGCGCCCTTACCGTCCGACTTCGAGCAGATCGAGCGGTCCGCCGCCGGGCAGCGCAGCGCCCACGGCCGATTCAAGCGCGTCGAGCCGGCGCAACGCGGGACAGAGCTTGTCGACTTCGGGCCGCAGTACCTCGAGCCGGCTGCGGATGCGTGCCTCGAGCGACGCGCGCAATCCGGATACGCGGTCCCTGAGCGCGCTCGCGGCGGCAAGATCGCCGCGCAGTGCGACCTCGATCGCCTGCCGCGCGAGGTCTCCGCCGACAAGCGGCAGCACGTCCGAGAGCACTTCCGCGGTATAGCGGTTGAGCGTCGCGCCCCGCCAGTCCTTGCTGGTCGTGCTGTTGGCGATCCGCATCCTGAGGTCCCGCGCGCGCGCATCGAGGCGTTGATTGAGCTGGGGGTCCGCAGCCGATTTCGGTGACGTGATGGCTGCCTCCTCGCGTATGGCCGCAATACTCATCTCGACCGCGCGCTGCGCGAGCGCCTTGACGCGCGGGATCAGGCCGCGAACCGTCGCTTCGAACGCGCTGATGCGCTCGCGATCCTTGACTCTGAGCGCCACCGGTTTGCCGTTCGCCTTCAGGTTGCCGCGGCTCATTTCGACGCTTTGCGCGGGCGTTGCGGTGCGCTCGAACAACACCGTACCAGCGCTCACCGTAATATCGTAGTCGCTGCGCACTCGGCAGGCCATGTCCGGATCCGCGCCCAGCGCCGGTGCCGCAAGCGCGCAAACCAGCAGTATCGCAAGCGGGTAGCGCATCAAGCCGCACGCACGCAGCCGGTCAACAGCAGCGCGTCCGCCCCTGCGTGTGCCGCCGATTTCATTCCGTATCGATTTGCCATGGCTCTCCTCGTCACCGGTCGCCATACCGCCCGGGAGTACGCGACAATACCAAACACTTTACAACACCCCAGACCGGTTCCCATGAAAAACATCGTGATCGACATCCACGCGCACTTCACCCCGAAGTTCCTGTTCGAGCGCTACGCCGCGCACGCCGCGCAGTTCCCCGGCGTGAAACTCTGGCGTGACGACAAAGGCGCGCGCCTGCAGTTTCCGGGCACCGAGCCCACGCGCCCGGTCATGCCCAGGCTCTCGGACCTCGACGACCGCCGCGCATGGATGGACAAGAATGGCATCGACCATCAGCTGGTCGGCGGCTGGCTCGACAGCTTCGGCTACGAGTTGCCGGCACAGGAAGGCCTCGCGTGGAGCCGTTTCATCAACGATTGCATGTGGGAGCAGCTGCGCGACGAGCCCCGCTTCACGCCGCTCGCGACCGTGCCGCTGCAGGACGGCAAGTTCGCCGCCGAAGTGCTGGGCGAGGCGATGTCCAAAGGCTTCGGCGGAGTGATGATAGGCACGCTGCCCAAAGGCAACGATGGCGGCAATCTCGACGACCCGTCGCTCGACCCGTTCTGGGAGACGGCGTCCAGGCTCGGCGCCGCGGTTTATCTGCACCCGATGTTCGTCTGCGGCGAGCCGCGGCTCAACGACTACGACCTCGTGAACGCGATCGGACGCCTCGTGGACACGTCAATTGCGGTGTCACGATTGCTGTATTCAGGGCATTTGCTTAAATTCACGGGCATGAAGTTCATCCTGTCGCACGGCGGCGCGGCGCTGCCCTACGCGCTCGGGCGGCTCGCCCGCGCTCACCAGGCCTCGCAGGGCAAGTACGCCGATCCGCGCAAGGGTTTCGCGACGCTGTACTTCGACTCGTGCGTATTCGACGTGGACTCACTCGAATATCTCGCGCAGAAGGCCGGCGCACGGCGCGTCATGCTGGGCTCCGACGCGCCATTCCCGGTCGGCGATCCGGAGCCGAGAAAAGTCATCACGAACGGGAACTTCACCGACGCGCAGAAAAACGACATGCTCGGCAAAACTGCGCAAAGCGTGTTCCGCGTGCGAGCCGATTGCTGGTCAAGGAGCTGATCATGACTGATCCGGCAAACATGCCGATGGGCGCATTGCGGCGCAAGCTCGTGATCAGCGAGATCGCGAAATGGAACGCGCTCATCGACAGGGCGCGAATCCCGCGATTCCAGGAACGGTGATCAGTGACCGGTTCCGCTGCGGTCTGACGCTGCTGAAAACAATCCGGTAACAGCGGTACTATTGTCTGAGAATGCTGCTTTGGCTCCGCCTGAAAGCAGCGCCAGCCCGAATGCGAAGGCGACTGAGGCGATGACTGTAATGATACCGTTTCTCAATAAATTCCACCGGGGGTCCATGGTCGTTCTCTTTGCTTCAAACCTGTGACGTTCTGCACACTTGAAACGAATATAAAACAGTTCCAACGTGATTCGTGTGACTTTAGGCACAAACAAATAAAAAAAACAGCAAAGCTCAAATGCCCGGAGCGCCGAGTACAGAAAAACGGAGCAGCAGAGAAAATAGGCCCTGCTACTCCGTAATTGGCCGGATGGAGGAGGAGGTTCCAAGCGACCCGCACCGCGATAAAATCACGATGCAACATCCTAAAGGAGAAGGATGTAAAACGTAAAATATCCCAATCCAGGCCCGACGTTATTGATTAATGTCAATCGAACGCGAGAAACCGCGCACCGTGGACAACGCCGGCCCTCAGCGCATCGCTGTTCCCGCCCGTTTTTCCTTCCCGGGGGTCAGTCGCATTCAGCGCTGCTATTCAAACTTCGCGTCGGGGGCCCTGACCACCCTGGCGACGCGCGCATGCTCAACCCTGATATACGCCGCGAACTCTTCCGGTGTATTGCCCACCGGAGTCACCGCCTCGTGTGTCAGGCGGTCGACGATGTCCCGGGATTTCGTCGCCGCGACAATTTCCCGATTGAGCAAATCGATGATGGGACGCGCGGTCCCCGCGGGCGCGACGATGCCGTACCACGACCCCGCCTCATAGTCGGGCACGCCGGCCTCGGCGACCGTCGGTATGTCAGGTATCGCGGATGAGCGCCTGGCGGCCGTCATTGCGAGCGTACGCAGCCGGCCCGACTTCACATGCGGCAGCATCGCGACCGCGCTCGAAAACATCATCTGCATCTGGCCGCTCAGCAGGTCGGTGAGCGCCAGCGACAGGCCCTTATAGGGCACGTGCACGATTTTCGCTCCGGTCATCAGCTTGAACAGCTCCGTCGCGAGGTGCGTCGAGCTGCCGACCCCATTTGACGCATAGTTGAGTTCGCCGGGCTTCGCCTTGGCCAGCGCAATCAGCTGTTTGACCGAACTGACCGGCAGCGACGGATGAACCACCAGCAGATGCGGCGCCGATGCGATCAGGCTGACCGGATCGAAATCCTTCAATGGATCGTAGGAGACTTTTTTCTGGATGTTCGGAATAATGGTGAGAGTCGCCACGTTGCCCAGCAGCAGCGTATAGCCATCGGGCGCGGCCTTTGCGACCAGTTCCGCCGCGATCATGCCCCCTGCGCCCGGACGGTTGTCGGCGACGACCTGTTGCTTCAGCGCCTGCGTCAGCTTCTGGCCGATCATGCGCGCCATCGTATCGTTGCCGCCGCCCGGCGCCTGCGGCACTACGATCCGGATCGGTTTATTGGGGTAGCCCTGCGCAAGCGCCGTTCCGGCAACCAGGAAGCAACCCGCTGTCAGCACGAGTAGCGATCTCACAAACCCTCCCTTAACCCGACCTCGAAATATTCCCGAGCCGAAATGCCGCCATGCCTGTGTCCCGCGCGCTACCGGCCGAGCGCCTGCACGACGGCATCCCCCATCTGCGTCGTGGAAGCTTTGCCGCCGAGATCCGCGGTCAGGTGCTGCGCTTGCGCAATCACCTTGTCCATCGCCTGATCCATCAGCCGCGCCGCTGCCACTGCCTTCGGCTCGCTGCGCTTGCGCCCGAGCCACTCGAGAAGCATTTTGCCCGACATGATCATTGCGTAAGGATCGGCGATGTTTTTCCCGGCAATGTCCGGCGCGGAACCGTGCGTGGCCTGTGCCATGGCCTGATTCGCGCCCACGCACAGTCCCGGCGCAAGTCCCAGGCCCCCGACGATCCCCGCGCCCTCGTCAGTCAGGATGTCACCGAACTGATTGGTCGTCACCACCACGTCGAACTGCTGCGGATTCATCACGAGCTTCATTGCGAAACCGTCGACCAGCACCTCGGTCAACTCGCAGTCGGGAAATTCCTCCGCCACCTTGCGGCACTCTTCGGCGAACATGCCGCACACCAGCCGGTAGGCCGGCTCCTTGTGCACGCTGGTCACCTTGCGGCGCGGCCGCGTGCGCGCGATCTCGAAAGCTTCGCGCGCGACGCGGTTGGCGCCTTTGCGCGTGACCACGCGCATGCCGATCGAAATCTCGTCGTTCGGCCTGAACTCGCCGCTGCCCGCGACCACGGTGCCGCTCGTCTGCATGCCTTCGTTCACTTCGCGCAGGAATACGATATCGACGTTCTTGTGCAGCGACGGCAGGTTCGGGTACGACTTGACCGGCTTCACGCTCGCGAACAGTTCGAAGCGCTTGCGCAGCGGCGGCATGATCCAGGTCGGGTCATTGCGCGGATACGCATTGTGGCCGATCGGACCCGTGATCCAGCCGTCGGTTTTTTCGAGCGCGTCCACCGTGACCTGCGGCATGGTGTGCCCGTGCAGCTCGTGCCCCCTGAGACCGATCGGCAGCTCCTGCCACTGCACTTCGAGCCCGACCCTGGCCGCCGCGGCCCGCATGACCTTGACCGCCTCGGGAACGACCTCCAGCCCGATGTCGTCTCCCAGCAACACCCCTATCTTCAACACGACCTGCTCCTCCTGGAAATGAATCGCTGCGTTCCGCCGCGTCGCCGCGCGACGGGCACGGAGCCCGGCGCCTATTTCGGAAAACGCCGCATCGCCTTCAGACGCTGCGTCGTATCCCCCGCCAGGTGCGACCAGATGATTCCGTCGCGCACCAGCTTGTCGGCAAATGCATTCATGGCGTGCCCCGCCGCGCCGTGGACATCCATGTTGAGCTCGCTGACCCGCTGGATCACATCGGTGGAAAAATTCATCAGCAGCACGGTATTCGGCTTGCCATGCATGGCCTGATCCAGTTCCCACGCCACCCGCAGCACGAACGAACGCAGCGCCTCGGTGAGCATGTGCATTCTGGCGAGCTTCAACTGGATACGCTGCTGCTCGAAAAGTGGCTTGCCGCCCCGCTGCGTCGCCTTCGCGTGCCGCATGGCTGACTCGCACGCGTCGTCGCATACCCCCAGCGCGTTGCACGCCAGCTCGAAATCGCTGAATTCCGAGGCGGCACCAGTACGCACCTTGCTCCCGCCGTTCACCTCGCCCACCACGTTGAGGTGCGGCACGCGTGCGTTTTCGCAGATCAGCTCCGAGTTCTGGTAAAACCGCCAGCCCGACTTGTTGAAGACCTTGCCCACGCGGAAACCGGGCGTATCGATGGGCACCATGAAAACCGTGGTCCCTTGCCGGGCGGAGACCTCGGGATTAGTCCGCGCATTGACGAAAAACAGCTTGCCCACGCTGCCGTTGGCGATGAAACACTTCTCGCCGTTCAGTATCCATTCGTCGCCTTTGCGTTCCGCCTTCAGTTTCCAGCCGGCCTTGGGATCATCCTCGGGCGGCAGGCGGTTGTCGGAGCCGGCGTTGGGCTCCGTCCCGGCCGAGCCCAGCACATAAGTATCGTCGGCGAGAAACGGCTTCAGGAAACGTTCCTTCTGCTCGTTGTTGCACGCCGCGGCAATCAAATGGCTCCACTTCCAGCACTGGCTGAACGCCTTGGAGATCGCGCTGTCGGCTTTCGCCAGTTCCGCCATCACCAGCGCCTGCGTCACGAAGTCGATACCGTAGCCGCCCCACTCCTTCGGTACCGTCGAGGTCCGAAAACCGAGCTTCGAACCCTTCTTGATGATCTCCCAGTCCCACGTCTTGACGGGGTCGGCGATTTGCTCGCGCGCGAGCGAAATGGGGCGTATTTCTTCCTGCGCAAACTTGCGCGCTTTCATCTGCCATGCGCGCTGCTCTTCGTTCAATGAAAAATCCATGCGGCCCCCATCAACACGAAACCATTTCCCGCGGCGTGCCGCGCTACGGCCGCCGATAGCCGGCGACCGCCTCGGCAATCTGCAGCTTCGCCGTGCTGTTGCTGGTCTCCGCATGCACAAACACGAGTGCATCATGCACATATTTCTGCAGCGGCATATCCTTCATCACGCCCATCGCTCCGAAGCACTCGGCCGCCAGCAACGCCGCCTCGTGCACCGCCGCGGACGTATAGGCTTTGGCCACCGTCTGCAACGGCAAATCGGTTACGCCTGCGTAGTCTTCCGCGTGGTCGGCAGCCCACGCCGCCTTCCATACAATATTGCGCGCCACCTCCAGCCGGATCGCGATCTCCGCGAGTATCGTTCCGATTGCCTGGTGCTGGATGATCGGCCGCCCGCCCTGGATCCGCAGCTTCGCATAATCGACTGCCGCTTCGAACGCGGCCCGCCCGACGCCCAGGTTCAACGCCTGGACCAGCGGGCTGCCGCGCCCCGCGGCGGCCGCCTCGCCAAGCAAACGACCCTGGCCTAGCGCGCCCAGCAAATTGGCCCCCGGCACCTTGCAGTCCTTGAACGTCACTTCGCCGCCCGTGCCATGAAACCAGCGGTAGACCTGCGCGCCGGTGGCGTCGACGCCCACCTTCGCGGGTTCACGCACCGTAAGGCCCGGCGCATCGCGCGGCACCAGCAGAATGCTTACGCCATTCATGCCGGATGCCTTCGGGTCGGTCTTCGCCTGTACTGCAATGAGCTTGGCCAGGGGCGCATCGGCGACAAACGGATACACGCCGTTGATCACCCAGTCGCCGCTGCCCTGCCGCACGGCGATCACCGGAGCGCTGATTTCAGCGACCTGCGGGCGATGGTAATTCCACCCGCCCCCGTCCGGATCGGACTCCTGTCCGGCATACGCGAGGTAATAGCGGTCGTCCTTCAGATACTGGGGCAGAAAACGCTCGCGCTGCGCGGGCGTCATCGCCACGTCAAACAACGCGTGGCCCAGCGCCGAGGTCTGCGCCAACGTGGTCGCAAATCCCACGTCGCCCGCCGCCAGTTCTTCGGCCACGACGCACGAGGTCAGATGGTCGGCACCCGCACCGCCCAACGCCTCCGACAGCGCCAGCGTGCGCAGTCCCATTTGGGACGCCTGGTCGAGAATCTCCAGCGGAAAGTGGGGATCCTCCGCCTGCAATCGGTCCGGATGCAGCGCAACCGGTTTGATTTCCCGCACGACAAAGTCCCGCACGGTGTCGCGAATCTCCTGCTGCTCTGCGCTTAGCTGTAAATTGTACATGTCGGTCAGCGTCCTGTTGTTAATGCGGGAACCCGCCCGGCTCATCCGTTGATGCGGCCTGGATGCCGTGACTATCCTGGATGGTCTCTGTAATTCTTACGAGCGGAGGGGTGAACTGGGTGGAAGGTCGATATTCTAGAAGTCCTGCCCGATTCTGTCTACGATCCGCGGCATGTTTCCGCGATCCCACCTGGCAATACCCACGGATGTGCCGGTCTGGATTTGACTTGACCCGCACGGCCGGCGCGCTTTACGCTCTGCCGCTGCGCCGCTACCGGATTGAGGCAAGCCAAAAAGCCGCAACGCGGATCAACACGAAAGCGATCATGAACCACACTGAACAACGCAACAGACTGCGCGCCCTGATGGCCGAATCGAAGTGCCGGTCGCCGGCGAGCGTATTCGATCCGCTGTCGGCGCGCGTCGCCGAGGCCATCGGCTTCGAAATCGGCATGCTGGCGGGATCGGTGGCATCCAACACCACGCTCGCCGCGCCTGATCTCATCGTGCTGACGCTCACCGAGTTTGCCGACCAGATCCGGCGCATCATGCGCGTGAGCAAGCTGAGCCTCCTCGTCGACGCCGACCACGGCTACGGCAACGCGCTTAACGTGATGCGCACGGTCCAGGAACTCGAGCATGCCGGCGTATCGGCTTTGTCCATCGAGGACACGGTGCTGCCTAAGCCATTCGGACAAAACGAGGGCAAGGAAAGCCTGACCTCAATCGAGGAAGGGATCGGCAAACTGCGTGCGGCGGTGGCGGCGCGCAGCGACCCGTTTCTGATCATTGCGGGACGCACGTCCGCGCTCAAGGTCGAGGGCGTCGAAGGCGCGATTGCGCGCGCCAAAGCATACGCAGCCACCGGCGTCGATGCGATTTTCATCGTCGGGCTGGAAAAACTCGAGCAGCTCGATGCAATCCACGCCGCCGTCACGCTGCCGATCATCGTCGGCTCGGCGCCCGGCGCGCTCAAGCGCGAAGATCTGGCCGCGCGCGGCGCCCGCATTCTGCTGCAGGGTCACCAGCCGGTCGCCGCCGCGGTCAAAGCGCTGCACGAAACCTACACGCACCTGTACCACGGCGGCGCTCCCGCGGATCTCAAGTCGAAGCTTGCCTCGCCGCAGGAAATGGAGCGTCTGCTTGACGGCGAGAGCTACAGGAACTGGCAGCGCGAATATCTGAGTTGAGACCCGTTTTCAATTCGATTGGTGGGGCGTCACGGGATCGAACCGTGGACCTACGGATTAAGAGTTGAAGTTCATTTACTAACTTGTTGTTTTTCGGCCCACCCTCACTCGCCTAAACACGCGAAGGCTCGCTAAATCCCCACAATTTCCCCACGTTATAGGCCGCTGTTAACTGGGGCGTGCGATAGGATTCCTTTTTTTCGTCCCTTCTTAATACGCTTCCCGGGGTGGCGCAAGAGCGGGCCGAGTTCTCGTTTTATTGCTTGGTGAAACTGACTGGCCCGTTTCTTGAGCCTTCGATACGTATCTTGCTCTTCTTCGCTTAGATCTTGGTTAGAGAGCCCGAAGCCTGAAAGGGCGTACATCGACGTATCGATCATCTTCGGGTCAGTGGCGAACTCCAATAGTGGCTCATAATTTCCCATCTTTGATAACGCGGACGCAAGGAAAAACCTCGCGCCCTGGTGCTCCTTGTCCCTCGGTAAAGTCTTGTAAGTGTCCTCGATAGCTTGGTGCAGATATATAGAGCAGAAGTTGTCAGTAAACAATTGCTGTACGATACTCATCAACATAAGCCGGGACACGCGGTTTTTTAGCTTCGTCGATTTCATGTTTTGAATCGCTTCTTGCAGGTCACTAAGACATGCTAGAAACCGAATCGCTGCGAATCTGACTGCCTCGTTTTTTTGCTTTCCCAGCGTCAGGAATCCTGCCTGCAACATTGAGCCTAACGTAACGAGCTTAGTAATCCGTGAATTCGGCTCACTATAGTCCGCGGTAAGCAAGACGTCGATGAGATCGGAAATGTTCTGCCTCTTTCCTGCGAGAAAAAATAAGACCTCTCTCCACCAGTCATCGCCGAACCATTCCATAATCGTGTCGGTTACTGGGAAGTTATGGCTAAGGTAATCGGCGCAGAAATATTCCTGAAAGGTCATATGCGAGAAGCGAAGTTGCTCATGGCCTGTAGGAATCAAAATGTGGGAGCGGTCTATGATGCTTTGTATGAATGCACGCGTATCCACGTTACGAAGGGTCGCTTCGTTTGTGAAAAAGTCCTCAGCCAAAGTAAGGCACCGATCACTTGAAATGGTGTCTAATCGTTCTATTTGCATAGTTGCGGCGAGTCTCGATAGAAACGACAGCTTCATCTTTGAGTCAAAGGGACTGGCAATCTTCCTGTTCGCGTCCCACCTTCCTGTCAATAGGTCTACGAACATTTCGTACAGTTCAGTTAACGTTGATGGTATGTCCTCCTTGGATTCATAGACGATTGCAACCAGAGTCATTGTCATTGGTGTTTTTGGAAGTTTGTCAAATACCCCCTTGTCCTCAAGCGCACCCATAAGTTTGGCTGCCTTGTCTGCGTTTCCTGCGAACCATTTTCCAAAGAAATTGCGGATTTGGCTTTTTCGTAGAGGAGAGATTGAGTACGCCTTATATTGACTCAGTGCTGCCAAGACACCCGGATTACTCTCTGGCCTAGTGCCAAGAATGACTCTGGCCCCTACTGAAGAATGAGTCGCGGTTAATCGAGCTATGACTGATTCTCGATCTTGGGTCGAAGCCAGTTCATCGAGGCCGTCGACAAGTATTAGTAGCTTGGTATGCGTGATTTCTGCGTACACGTCTTCGACGGTATCATTAGATAACTGGCTTAGTATTTCAGCAGCCTTACGCTGTAGGTCCTTGCTCGTCAAAACGTCGCGCGCGTGCATATAAACGGCAGCTTGGTCCTTTTCATCTTTTGATTGTGATATCGCGATTTCCTTTAGCAAGGTGGTCTTGCCACCGCCGGGGCCGCTGGTGATGGCGATCAGTTGATGGCGCTGCTTGCATAGCTGCTCCCCCGCAATCTGTTCCTTGTCAAAGTCAAAGTCCTGTGTTGCTACGCTGTCTTCTTCGTAAAGAAGCGAATCGATGTAGATATCTGTAAGTGAGCGTTTGCGCTTCGCATATCCGAGTTCCTCTAAATTTACAACATCTAGACTTGAGAACAGTTTGTGTGCATATGACGATAGGAATGGGCGGCGATCTTCGTAGAAGCGCGGCCACAACGCATCGACGTGGTCGATTAGGCGATCTTGTGTAACGAAATCTATGTTTAGTTCCGGAAAGGAACGTTTCAATGCTGCTTCGGCGTTATTTGATATCTTGCCATTTGCTATAACTACGACCCTACTTGCAAATAGTCGCTCGCCGGGTAGACGAGGATGCGTTAGGGGATGTTTTATGGCTTGACGTATCTGTGTTTCGACAATGTTGACTAAATTATTCTTCTGATCCGCGACCTTGAGCGTGATATCCCCGAGTTTTAGTATAAAGGCCGTGTATTCCGGTTTTTTGAACGGGGAAGTAGAAACGCCAATTACGTCGACGCCGGCTTCGTTAGAGCCTTGGTTGTCTAGAACATCCGAAAATATGTTCATTTTCTTCAGCAATGGAATGACAAGCTCAATCCTGAGCTCGTTTTCGGAAGCAATTGACGCCAACACCTTTTGTTTTTCTTCATGTTGCATGTGAGGGTCCCCTTCCTGGTTATGAGGTGACGATGATTCGGTTCTTATTGCTGCTTCCACCGGGTAACTCGGCGGCACGGATACTTGAGAACTTAACAATTTCGTTTAGCCGCTTCGATTGGCTCTAGCATGTCCTTGGCCGGACGGCATATAACACCTCCCGAGTGGAGGTAAAGGGAGCATACGGGTACAGAGTGCCACAAATTGAGCATATATGTAACGGGCGAAAAAAAAGGGGGTGGGGCGTCCTGAAAAAACTGCTCAGGATCGTCTAGGAGCTTGCGCAGCTGCCTAGTCGATGTCGAGGGATTCCTTCTTTCGCGTCGTGGTGGGGTGTGCGCCCTGGTCTTGAATTGATTGGTGGGGCGTCACGGGTTCGAACCGTGGACCTACGGTTAAGAGAATAGCTGGTAAAAAGTGGTGTCTTTGAAATCAAACATCTGCAACACCTGCCCTCCCCTTTCGAAGCCTTCAGCAGCCTGACGAAGGCTCATTTCGTTGTCGCGTTGCTACGAAATTGGCTACGATTATTGCGGTATAATCGACCTGTGCAGGAAACTGGACAGGTAGGAATTCAACATGGACCCCATCCCTTACACCCGGCTGCGTAACGAGCTGGCGCGCGTGCTCGACAAGGTCAACGATGACCGGTCGGCGGTGGTCATCACGCGCCGCCACGGCAAATCCGCGGTACTGATGTCGATGGACGAGTATTCCGCGCTTCAAGAAACCGCGCACCTTCTGCGGAGCCCGCGGAACGCCGCCCGCCTGCACGAAGCCCGTGAGCAAGTCGAAAAAGAAATCGCGCGCCACGCCCGCCGCCGTCGCCGGTGAGCCTTTCTTCGCTGACCGGGCTAAAGAGGATCTCGCCTGGTGGCGCAAGACCGACCCCAAGATCGTCGCGCGCGTTGATGCGCTGATCGCTGATATCCGGCGCAACCCGTTTGCCGGCATCGGCAAGCCCGAACCTCTCAGGCACGAATGGCAAGGCTACTGGTCGCGCCGTATCACTGCTGAGCATCGCCTGGTCTATCGCGTCGAAGCCGGGCGCCTCTATATCCTCCAGGCGCGTTATCACTACTGATTTGCGCGCTGGCTTGGATCGTCTGGTGGGGCGTCACGGGATCGAACCGTGGACCTACGGATTAAGAGTCCGCTGCTCTACCAGCTGAGCTAACGCCCCGGTGATGCGATATTCTATTGCCTGTCGCGCGTGAGCGGCACGAAACGCACCGCGAGCACCTTGCGCGTCGCGGTCCTGCCGCTGGCATCCTTCTCGATCACGAGCAATTCCTGACCGCTCCATTGCGGGCCGACCGGGATCACGAGCCTGCCGCCGGGTTTCAACTGCTGCACCAGCGCCGGCGGCACTTCGGGCGCCCCGGCGGTCACCATGATCGCATCGAACGGCGCCTGCTCGGGCCAACCGGGGTAGCCGTCACCACTGCGCGCACTGACGTTGCGGTAGCCAAGCGCCGCCAGCCGCGCGGCCGCCTCCTTCGCGAGCGGCGCCACGATCTCGATCGTATAGACTTCGCGCGCGAGTTCCCCCAGCACTGCGGCCTGATAACCACAGCCGGTGCCGATCTCGAGCACTTTGTCGCCCGCCTTGAGATCGAGCAGGTCGGTCATCAGCGCCACAATGAATGGCTGAGAAATGGTCTGGCCGTTTCCGATCGGCAGCGGCCGGTTATCATAGGCATGGCGTTCCTCGCCGGGCGGCACGAAGCGGTGGCGCGGCACCTTGTTCAGCGCCGCCATCACGCGCTCGCTCAAAGCTGCACGGCCGGTTTCGAAACGCGTCTCGCGCGTGAGTGCCGCGATGGTTTCGAGCATCGCCTTGCGCGGCGCGGCGTATGGGTCCTGGGCTTCCACAGTCACGATCGATCCCGCCGCAAGCAGCGCTCCGAACAGGATGGTGATTCCGTGCATGCGCGTGCCATAAAAACATGCGGGGCACACTCAGGTTACCCCTGGTGCACCCCGTGGATCAAGAGCCGCGCTACTTTTTCGCCGGCGCCTTGCCCGGTTCCGCCGCGGGCTTCGCGCCCATGCACCCGCTCATGAACTTCTTGCGCTCGTCGCCCTTGAGCTTCTTGTCGCTCGCGTCCTTGGAGCAGGACTTCATCTTTGCCTGCTGGGCCTTTTGCTTTTCGGTGGGTTCCTTCTTGGCCTTGGCCGGCTTCGCTGCGGCCTTCGTCGACGTCTCGGCTGCCGGTGCCGCCTTCTTGGCGTCATCCTTGGCCTTGTCCTGTGCCAGCGCCAGCGGCGAAGTCGCCAGCATGAAGCAGATTACTGCGATCAGTTTTTTCATTTCACGCTCCTCAAGGTGAGTTTGATTGGGTGCCCGCAGCGCGGGCACATTCCGCGTCGGAAACCGCTCCGGCCCTGACTATAACGAACCGCGGGTCAACCGCGCTGACACAATCCGAAAATTCCGGACAGCAACTGGTACGATTCGAGACGGGTGCGATAGTCGCCGGTAATGGTAATCACCATCAATTCATCGGCTGCGTACTGCTCGGCCAGTGCCATGAGGCGTGCCTTGACGGTGTCGGGCGCGCCGAACACCAGGCGCCGCCGGTTGTGCGCTATGCGCGCCTTTTCGGCTTCGCTATAGCTGCGGCTTGCGGCCTCCTGCTGGTTCGGCACCGGCAGATTCAACCCGTAATCCATGTTGAGCCGGCGTAAATCGATGCTCGCCGCGCGACGCTCGGCTTCGGTATCGGTCGCGGCGCAGATCGCGAATACCGTCAGCAGCGACTGCGGTTTGCCCTCGCGCGGCGACGGCCGAAAGTCGCGCCGGAAGTCGCGCATCACCTGGTCTCCGCCGTCGGCGCTGATGAAATGCGCGAACGCAAAACGCAGGCCTAGCTGCGCGGCGAGCGCCCCGCTGTAATCCGAGGAGCCGAGCAGCCATACCTGCGGCGCAGTCGGTCCCGCCGGCATCGCTTTTACTTTTGCGAACGGATGGCCGGCGGGCAGCGCATCATCGAGATAGGCGACCAGGAATTGCACCTGCTCCGGAAAATCCTCCGCGCCCGAATAGCTGCCGCCGCCCATCGCCAGCGCCGTCGTGCGGTCGCCGCCAGGAGCGCGCCCGATGCCCAGATCGATGCGGCCGGGATACAGCGTTTCGAGCATGCGAAACTGCTCGGCGATCTTGAGCGGGCTGTAATACGGCAGCAGGACGCCGCCCGTGCCGACGCGGATTTTCGACGTCGCGGCGGCAACGCGCGTCACGAGGATCTCCGGGCACGGATCGGCGAGCGCGGCGATTGCGTGATGTTCGGCAAGCCAGTAACGGTGATACCCGAGTTCGTCGGCCGCCTGCGCGAGCTTGATGGTTTCGTGAATCGCCTGTGCCGGCGTATGGCCGCTGATGATGGGGGACTGGTCGAGCACGCTCAGGCGCATAGATATCTCTCGGTCGCAAAGCCGCGATTATACGGCCTCGCCCCTCGCGGCAACGCACCGTCCGCTCCGGCAATCAGGCCGCATGTCCGGCCGGCGTTGCGCGGCGAAATTTTCTCGAGTAACACTTGCGTTAGGACAATAGTCTAAGCAAGAATTGGCTTCATGCTACGCTTTTCTCAATTCCAGCCATGAACCGCGCCACCCACAGCAGCCCCCCTCTCACCGCGCTTGGGCGGTTGCGCTACTGGTGGCAACGGCTGGCAGAGAAGCTGCCGTATGCGCCCGGCAGTACCGCGGCCGGCCGCGAACATTCCCAGCTCGTCGCGCAACTGCGGGAACTGCTCGAAGGCTCCCGCGCGCAACGCGGCGGCGAATTTTCTGCGCGCTCCCGCGCCGAACAGATCGCGGCGATCTATCGCGCAGCCGATCCCGGGCAGCGCGCGACCATCCTGAGTCTGATCACCCAGGCGTTCGCTCCGGAGCGTGAGGCGCTCGATGCCGCGCTTGGCGCGATGCAAAGCGCCGCCAACGCGACGGAACTGAGCCGCGCCGAGGCGCAATTGCGGCTGGCGCTGGACGCGCCGCGCGCGCGCTTTTTCACGCAGTTCAACCTGCTTCCCGAAGGCGTCAAGTTCCTGGTCGATCTGCGTCACGATCTGCTCGGGCTGCTCACGCGCGATCTATCGCTCGAAGTGCTCAAGGTCGAACTCGACGGGCTGCTCGCAAGCTGGTTCGACCCGGGGTTCCTGGAACTGCAGCGCATCTCGTGGCATTCGCCGGCGCTGCTCCTCGAGAAGCTGATCGCATACGAAGCCGTGCACCCGATCGAGTCGTGGAACGATCTCCGGAACCGGCTGGACACCGACCGCCGCTGCTACGCGTTTTTCCATCCGCGCATGCCGAACGAGCCGCTGATCTTCGTCGAGATCGCGCTCGTGAAAGGGGTGCCCGCGAGCGTGCAGCTGCTGCTCGACCAGAAAGCGCCGGTGCACGACCCGCAGGCCGCCGATACCGCGGTTTTTTACTCGATCTCGAACACGCAGCGCGGCTTGCGCGGGATCAGCTTCGGCAATCTGCTGCTCAAGCGCGTGATCGACGATCTGCGCCGCGACTTGCCGCAACTCAAGGTGTTCGCGACGCTCTCACCGCTGCCGGGATTCCGCAAATGGCTCGATCAGGCGGCGGGGGACGCCACGCTCCTCGCATCCGCCGATGCGGCCAGGCTTGCCCGGGCGCTCGGCACCGATATGCGCGAGGCACCGCTTGCCGCGGCGCTCGCGCGCCCCGGCTGGACGAGCGACGCAAAGCTTGCGGAAGCCCTGCGCGAGCCGATGGAAAAGCTGTGCGCGCGCTATCTGCTCAAAGAAAAATCCGGCGGCCAGCCGCTCGACCCGGTCGCCAACTTCCATCTCAACAACGGCGCCCGCGTCCACGGCCTGTTCTGGCTTGCCGACCCTTCGGCACGCGGCATGCGCCAGTCGTACGGAATGATGGTGAGCTACCGCTACGACCCTGACGAAGTCGACAGAAACCACGAACGCTTCCTGAATAACGGGCAGATTGCCGCGTCATCCCGCGTGCTGCGGCTCGCGAGCTAGCGCTCCGAGCCGGCAATAAATTCCTTCAGCACCGCGTTCCACGCGAGCGCCAGATTGGTGCGATCGTAACCGCCGCCGCCGAAGCCCATGATGCGGCCGCCGGCCATTTCGTTCGCGAGCCGGCACAGGCTCCTCGCCGCATGCGCGTGCGCCGCCGGCGAATACCTGAGATGCGCGAGCGGATCGCCCGCGAGGCTGTCCGCGCCGCACTGGAAAATGATGAACTCGGGCCTGAATCGGCGCAGGTGCTCGACGACGCGCTCCCACGCCGCGAAGAAATCAGCATCGCCAGCGCCCGGCTGCATCGGAATGTTGAGCTTGGTGCCGCCGGCTTCGCCCTTGCCGCACTCTTCGGCGCCGCCGGTCCCCGGATACAGAAACATGCCGTCCTCGTGCAGGTCGGCGACGATCAACTCCGGGTCGCTTTCATATGGATAGTAGAGCCCGTCGCCGTGATGCACGTCGATATCGACATACGCGACGCGCTTGACGCGGTATTTCTCGCGCAGCGTGTCGATCACCACGCCGCAATCGTTGAACACGCAGAAACCGGCACCACTGCCGCGGCGCGCATGGTGCAGGCCGCCGATCGGCTGGAACGTGCGATAACACCCGGCGCTCATCACGCGCTCGAGCCCCTCGAGCGCGGCGCCTACCACCGCTGAGGAATCGTCATAGACACCCGGATAAGCCGGTGTGTCACCGTAGTCGATCGAGCCATGGCCAAGCTCGGACAGCCGCTGGACGCGGTTCGCGTATTCCGCAGTGTGAAAGCGTTCGATTTCGGCGCGCGCCGCGGCCCGCGGTTGCGCGAGCAGCGCCTGCTTGTCGAGGCCCTGCCTGAGCGTTTCCTTCCAGAACGCGTCCTGGCGGTCCGGTCCGAACGGATGGCCGTTCGGAAATCCGTACTTGCCGAGCGCGGCTCCGACGTAAAGCGCAACTTCCCTGTCCATGCATCGCCTCCTAAAACAACGCGAGCTGCCCGTCGAGACGCGGCTTGCGAAACCGCGTGGTGTCGAGCGAGCGGTGGCGGCGCCCGGTGTTGTAGCCGAGCCGCTCGCACGCGATGTCGAAGCGCCGGCGCAGCAAATCCGCGAATTCGCCGCTGCCGCGCATGCGGCTGCCGAAACCGGGATCGTTGTCGCGCCCACCGCGCATTTCCCGCACGCGGCTCATCACGTGCTTCGCTTTCAGTGGATAGTGGGTCTCGAGCCAGTGCCTGAACAGGTCCTTGACTTCCCACGGCAGGCGCATCAGCACGTAGCCCGCACTGCGCGCGCCCGCGGCGTACGCGGCCTTCAGCACCGGCTCGATCTGAGAGTCAGTCAGAAACGGTATCACCGGGGCAACGATCACGCCGACCGGTATCCCGGCTGCGCTCAGGCGCCGCATCGTTTCGAGGCGGCGCGCCGGCGCCACACAGCGCGGCTCGAGCCGCCGCGCGAGGTCATGATCGAGGTTATTGAGCGAAACGTACACGTTGACGAGGTTCTGCTGCGCCATCGGCGCGAGGATGTCGAGGTCGCGCTCGATCAACGCGTTCTTGGTGACTATGCCGACCGGATGCCCGCAGACCGCGAGCACCTCGAGAATGCCGCGTGTGATCTTGTATTCGCGTTCGATCGGCTGATACGGATCGGTGTTGGAGCCGAGCGAGATCACCTCGCACTGGTAGCCGGGCTGCGCCAGCTCCTTGCGCAGCAGTTCCGCCGCGTTCACTTTGGCGAACAGCCGGGTTTCGAAATCAACGCCTGGCGACAGGTTCAGATAGGCGTGGCTGGGCCGAGCGTAGCAGTACACGCAACCATGCTCGCAGCCGCGGTACGGGTTGATCGATTGCGTGAATGGAATGTCAGGAGAATCGTTGCGCGTGATGATGCTTTTTGCATGTTCGGCGATGACGGAGGTTTCGAGTATTGGCAACGTGTCGCCGGGCACCATGTCCCATCCATCGTCGAACGCTTCGCGCGCGACTTTCTCGAAGCGTCCTTCCGGATTGATTCCCGCGCCACGGCCCTTGCGCGGCGCTGCGTGTTCGCGGTTGAGGGTCTTGAGCGGCATGGCCGCAACATTACGCCAGGCACCTCGCCCAAGTAAAGCCCGTGCGTAGTTTTCCGCTACGCGGCAGCCCCACAGAGCGTAGGATGGGTTGAGGTCGTTAAGACCGATACCCATCATGGTTGATGCCGTGGTTCTTGATGGGTATCGCTGCGCTCAACCCATCCTACTTGCCGGCGAGCAGGCGCTCGATCGCGGCGAGCGCGTCCGCGTCAGCCTTGCCCTGTGCGCGCGCGAGTTCCACTGCGACGGTGCCGAGCTGTTGGTAAATCGCCGCGATGCGCGTATCCCACGCGCCGAGCGCCTCGAGTTGATGCGCGACGACTGCATGGTCGCCGCGCGCGATTGGCCCGGTCAGCGCCTGCACCGTACCGAGCCCGAACACGTTGTCGAGCGTCTCCCGCACCAGCGGCTCCATCATGCGCAACGCCGTCTCGCGCTCGAATCCCGATTTCTCGTAGCAGCGCAGCCCCGTCTCGAGCAGCGCCGTCAGATAATTGCAGACTATCACGCTCGCTGCGTGATAGATCGTCTTGAAGCCGGGATCGATTTCGGACACGATGCCACCGATGCGTTCGAACGCGGGGCGCAGCACCTCCAGCGCCGCCGCGTCGCCTTCCGCTGCACAATGAGTGCCGCGGAAGGTCTGTGCCGCGCTGGCCGGGTCAGCGAAACTTTTGAGCGGGTGCACGCTCGCGACGACAGCGCCGTGCGCAGCGGCCGCCGACAGGTCGCGCGACGGCAGCGCACCGCTGCAATGAAACACGATATTGCCGGCCGCGAGCCGACCACTTGCTGCGAGCTCCGTGCAGCAGATGACGATCTGATCGTCCGGCGGAGTCAGCATCCACGCCGTGGCGCTGCGCATCTGCCCGACGGCATCCACCGCACGCCCATGGCCGATGAACGCAACCGCAGCCTGGCTTTGTTCGGGCCGCCGGTCGAGCGCGTCCTGGATCGTGAACGCGCCGTCCTGCGCCCACAGCCGCGCCAGCGCGCGGCCTACCCTGCCACAGCCGATGATGTTAAGAGTTGTTGTCGCCATTCCCGCCCCGGACCGCTCCGCGGATGCCGTGTCGGCGCAACTACTGCCACCCAATGACGTCGTAGCCGCGCTCGCGCAGGCAGCGTTGCACGAAATTCTTGTAGGTCGGATTCAGATCGCTGCGAAACGCGCCATGCACCGCGCCCGCAACGCCACCCACCGCCGCGCCCGCAGCCGCGCCCTCGCCCACGCTGCCGCCGCGGATCAGCGTGCCAACGCCCGCCGCGGCAGCGCCAACCGCCGCACCCTCGCCGCCGCGTCTCAGGACCTCGTTATCCGACTTCGTGACTCCCGAGCTTTCCGCCATCCGCAGGCAGTCATCGATATCGCGCTGCGCGGTGGCGTCACCCACCCGCTTCAGATGCGGGTTCGGATACAGCACGGGCCGCTGCGTTGTCGCGCAACCTGCAAACACCACGGCCACGAGTAGCATGATTGCCATTTTCATCGCGCGTCTCTCCATATTCGCTGCTCCGGGAATTATATGCCGTATAACGCTGCGAACGGCTGAGCCGATGACGGCGGAGGTGCTCTTGCAGGGGCGTGGTTGGGGCGGACACCGCAAATCCGGCCTCAAAGGCACGTCAGCTTCTCAGACCGCGCCGGTATATCAGGTAGTAAACCAGCGCCACCATCACGCTGCCGCCAATGATATTGCCGAGCGTAACCGGGATGAGATTGCCCGCGAAACCGCCCCAATCGAGCGACGCCAGATCGATGCCGGCCGGCGCGACGGTCCCGCCCTTGAGCATAATGCCCATCGGTATGAAATACATGTTGGCCACGCAGTGCTCGAACCCCGCGGCGACGAACGCTGAAATCGGCAGGATGATCGCGAACACCTTGTCGGTCACGCTGCGCCCCGCCAATGCCATCCACACGGCAAGGCACACGAGGAGGTTGCAAAGGACGCCCTTGAAGAACGCTTCCCAGAACGACAGCGCGGTCTTGGCAGCGGCGATTTTCAAATAGGCAAGCCCGACCTCGCCCCGGTTCATGTCCGCGTGATGCGACAGATACACCACCACCGCAAGTCCAATCGCGCCCACTGCATTGGATGCGTACACCAGCGCCCAGTTGCGCAACATCTCGGCGGTGGTGATCTTGCCATCGGCCCACGCCATGACCAGCAGATTATTGCCAGTGAAAAGCTCCGCGCCGCCAACGATCACCAGAATGAGCCCCAGGGAAAACGCCACGCCCCCGAGCACCCGCGCGACACCGAACGACAGCTGCGTATCACTGGCCACCAGCGTGAAATACAACGCCCCCAGGCCGATAAATGCCCCCGCCAGCACTCCCAGCATCAGCGTCGGCAACGCCGAAAGATGGGCCTTGGTCACTCCGACATTATTGACCTTGTCGGCGATTTCCTTCGGCGAGAACGCGTCGAAACCCAGTATCTCAGCCATCTGGCGCCTCTGTATACGACTTGCGTGCACCGCTGCGGCGAATGGGCAGCCGCCTATTTTTTCCCGGCGCGTTTTTTCGCTTCGGGAGACCGTACCAGCAGGACCGGCACCGGGGTGCTGCGCAGAATCGCCTCGGCGTCACTCCCGAGCACCATGCGGGTGATGCCGCGCCGGCCGTGCGTGCCCATCACGATGAGATCGGCGCGCCATTTTTTTGCTTCCCTGATGATGACCTCGGAAATACGGCCGCCGAGGCTCTCGAACAACGCGGACTCCGGCTTGAGGTCGCGCTTGCGGGCCAATGCCAGCGCGTTCTCCAGCGCTTTCTTGCCGTCCTCGCGCAGGTTGTCGAGCAGCTCGCCCGTATTGAAATAGCCATCGAAATTCTGCGCGACCACGAGCTCATCAACGACATGGATGATCCGCAGTTTCGCGCGCTGGTCGATGGCAATGCGTATCGCCTCCTGCAGCCCCAACGTGGAAGTGTGGCTGCCGTCTACCGGAACCAGGATGCGTTGATACATGATCGCTCCTTTCCGAGGATTGGTTAATCAGGCCGGGAACGCGCCCGGACATGCACCCGCTTACATGGTTACTTATACCGCTAGTCCCGCGACGCTCGTTGACGCAAGTCAAGAAAGGCCCGCCGATCAGAGTTCAGCGGCGGTCAGGCGATCCGGGCACCGGGAAAAGAACCATTTTGGGGCCGAAGATGCACTCCCAAGCCTTGAACTTGTTGCCGGATACCTTTATCTTGCGACGGTTATCAATCGAATGAGGTAGCCATGGCCCAGCAACTGGACAAAAGCCTGAATCTGACAATGGACGCCGCGGGCGTTTACCGCGAGGAGGTCTACACCGACCGCAAAGTGGGAACGATCCGCAGCCTGACCCCCGTCAAGAGCGACGGCTCCCCCGACCCGGGCCGCAAGCCCGTCTACGTCGGCGAGGCGCAGATCCTCACCCCGATGGGCGCGATCCCGGTGACCTTCGAAATCGATGCGGCAACGCTCGATGCGGCGGTGGTCCAGTATCCCGCTGCCGCCAAGCAGGCGGTCGAGCGCACGGTCAAGGAAATTCAGGAACTGCGCCGCCAGGCCGCCTCCTCCATCGTCATTCCGCAAGGCGGCCTGCCGCCGGGTGGCCTGGGCGGCGGCGGCGGGAAAATTCAGCTCACCTAAGGAACCTCTGATTAACCTCAGTTCGTCTCCCCGGCGAAGGCCGGGGCCCAGGGCGATGTGGGTTCCGGCCTACGCCGGAATGACGTTTTTCAGAGACTCCCTAACCGTAATCTGACCCGCGCCCGCAGTCTGCCGTCAGACTTGCGGATTCAGGCGCTCGAGCTTCGAGTGCAGCTTGTTGAGCGCATTGATGTACGCCTTGGCCGAGGCCACCACGATGTCGGTGTCGGCGCCCAGCCCGTTGACGATGCGCCCGCCTTTTGACAGCCGCACGGTCACTTCGCCCTGCGAATCGGTGCCGCTGGTGATGTTGTTGACCGAGTACAACAGCAGCTCGGCGCCGCTCTGGACGATGCTTTCGATCGCCTTGAACGAGGCATCGACCGGCCCGCTGCCGTTGGCCTGCGCGGGTTTTTCCTTGCCCGCCTCGGACACCACGACCTTCGCGAATGGCTGCTCGCCGGTCTCGGAATGCGCGGTCAGCGACACCAGGTGGAAGTGTTCATTCTCGAGGTGTTCGCTCTCCTCCTCGCTGATCAGTGCCTGCAGGTCCTGATCGAAAATCTCGTGCTTCTTGTCGGCGAGGTCCTTGAAACGCTTGAACGCGGCGTTGAGCGCCTCTTCCGACGGCAGCTCGATGCCCAGCTCGGTGAGCCGCGCCTTGAACGCGTTACGCCCTGAATGCTTGCCCAACACGAGCTTGTTGGTGACCCAGCCCACGTCCTGGGCGCGCATGATCTCGTAGGTGTCGCGGCTTTTCAGCACGCCGTCCTGGTGAATGCCCGCCTCGTGCGCAAACGCGTTGGCGCCGACGATCGCCTTGTTGGGCTGCACCGTAAAACCGGTGATGCCGGACACCAGCCGCGAAGCCGGCACGATCTGCGTCGCGTCGATGTTGGTGTCGCAGGGGAACACGTCCTGGCGCGTGCGCACCGCCATGACGATTTCCTCGAGCGACGCATTGCCGGCGCGCTCGCCGAGACCGTTGATCGTGCATTCGACCTGGCGCGCGCCGTTCAGCACGGCGGACAGCGAATTGGCGACCGCGAGCCCCAGGTCGTTGTGGCAATGCACCGACCACACCGCCTGGTCGGAGTTCGGGATACGCTCACGCAGCTTGCGGATCAGCCCGCCAAAATACTCGGGCAGCGTGTAGCCGACGGTATCGGGAACGTTGATGGTGGTGGCGCCGGCCTTGATCACCTGCTCGAGGATGCGGCACAGGAAGTCGAGGTCCGAGCGGCCTGCGTCTTCAGGCGAGAATTCGATGTTATCGGTGTATTCGCGCGCCCACTTGACCGACTGCACCGCCTGCGCGATCACCTGCGACGGTTCCATGCGCAGCTTCTTTTCCATGTGGATCGGGCTGGTCGCAATGAACGTATGCAGGCGCGGCGACCGGGCGCCCCTGATCGCTTCGCCGCAGCGTCTCACATCTTTTTCGTTGGCGCGCGCGAGCCCGCACACCGTGCTGTCCTTGACGATGCCGGCTACCGCCTTCACGGCTTCGAAGTCACCGTCGCTCGCCGCCGGAAAGCCGGCTTCGATCACGTCGACGCGCATGCGTTCGAGCTGGCGCGCGATGCGCAGTTTTTCGTCCCTGGTCATCGACGCGCCGGGGCTCTGCTCGCCGTCGCGCATGGTGGTGTCGAATATGATCAACTTGTCTTTGCTCATGGTCTTCTCCGATCTGTCTCAATTGTGGCACGCCCTGCGGTTACCCGCGCGCGCAATCCGAAATCTGTCCCGGATCCGTTTCGACCCGGCCGCAACAACAAAATAGATGAAAGGTGTGGGGTATTTAGCGCGCAAGGCGCAGCAGCAGGCCGGCCAGCAGGATCCTGGCAAGGAGGGAAAACGCGTTGGCCTGACGCAAATAACTCATGGCTGAAGAATATAAAGGGTTTTTCCGCAGATGACAAGTAGCGGTCAAACGGTAGCGGTCAAGACGGCGGCGCGGCCGGCGGCTCACCGCCGCGCTTGCGTCCGGCCCTGTCCCATACCGCCAGCGCATAACCTGATGCCGCATAGGACAGGAACAGCAGGAACAACATCTCCGGCAGCGTACTCGATACCGCGACCAGCGCCACCACCGCCAGCGCGATTGCAACCACCACCGGGAACGACACGCTTTTGCGCGGATTGATGTCCTTGCCGCTGTAAAACCTGAGATTGGTGACCATGCTGATGCCGGCGAACATCGTCAGCGCCCAGGCCAGCCACTTCACCTCGGTGCCGCGGATCTGGTATTCGTTGAGCGCCCACACCATACCGGCAACCAGCGCGGCGGCGGCCGGACTCGGCAGGCCCTGAAAGTAGCGCTTGTCGACAACGTCGATATTGGTGTTGAAGCGCGCGGGCC
>Ga0080064_1003083_pt1 | contig 25594 bp, 21 predicted proteins | sample Subgrocontami54m_FD_69260 | JGI IMG/M metagenome (GOLD analysis project Ga0080064, IMG submission 69260) | Subsurface groundwater microbial communities from S. Glens Falls, New York, USA - GMW46 contaminated, 5.4 m (SPADES assembly) (version 2) ...
TTCCAAGACCTTGCAAATGGTGCTATCACGGCTGGAGACCCCCTGCATGCCGTACGGGTGGTCGGCGGGGCAAGCAAGAAAGGACAAAGGCTCACTCTGCTTTTTGACCAAATTGGGCGGTAAGATAAGAAGTAATGGCCTGGATCTGTTCCGGCGAGGCCACCGGACCCCGTGCGAACATGTTCTTTACGATGCTCTCCCAGTCTTTCTTACTTCTCTTGAGTGCGGTGACGATTCCCAGGTCATGACAAAGGCCGCAGCGCGACTCGACCACCTCCTTGCCGTTTCCATCCGGCAAAGATTCCGCTTTTCCTCCGCCGGCTCCGCCCGTGAGTGCGGGAGGCGTCTTCTCGGAGGGCCTTCCCGTCTTCATCGGACTGGAACCGGGGCCAAAGTTCTTGGCCAGATATCGGGCAACCGTGTCGGCCTCCTCCGGCAGCAGTTGCGTGCCCTTGATTACCATGTCCTGGACCACATTTTTCCATGCCGTCGGGCCGTCCCTCAGCATCATGATTAGCCTCAGACCATGGCACTGCGTGCAGGCCATCTCCACCAAGTCCTTACCATCGCCGGGCGGCAATGCGCTGGGGGCCGCCAACTGTCCCGCCGACTGTCCATGGACTTGCCCGCTGCCAATAAGCAAAAGCAGCGCCAGACAAGTTGCTCGGGCGAATTGCTTCGTGAAAAGTCGGGTAATTCTTAGCATGGTCATACCTTCCTTTGGCGCAGGTCCGCGATGGAGTAAGACGGGTGCCACGTGGAGGCCGCTCCGAATCCGCTGCGCTCGACGTGAACATCCAGCAGGTAGGGCCGGCCCTCGGCGGTAGCGCGTTTGGCCCGCTCCAGTGCCGGTCGGAACGAGGAGGGTTCCGCTACAATCTCCCCTTCCACGCCGAACCCCGAAGCGATCTTGACGAAGTCCATATCCGGGTCTCCCAGGTAGTAAGCCATGTCGAGGCCCATCTGGAACTGCTTCCCTCCGATGGCCAGGGCGCCGCTGCGTTGGCTGTTGTATCCGAGATTGTTCATGACGATGACAGTCACGGGAACGCGATAGCGGGCAAAGCTCCACAATGCCTGCGGGCCGCCGAACTGGAACGCGCCGTCACCCACCGCTGCAACGACAGGCCGGTCCGGCAAGGCCAGCTTGACTCCGAAAGAGGCCCCCAAACTCCAGCCCAGCACCCCTCCGATATAGGAGAAGTATTGCTTATCCGCTCCGCCGAACGACATCAAAGTCTCCATGTCTGACCCAGAAACAGACTCGATCAGGAAGCAAGTATCCTTCTCGAGAACCTCCTCCAACTCCACGCCCATGCGCGCGACCGTGATCGGGGACGCGTCCCAGCGGCTGCGCGCGATGGACTGGCGGAAATTGCGCATCTTGGCCGTGTACTCCCCCGTTTTCTGTGCTCGCGTCTCGCGAATCTGCTTTAGTCTTGCTTCCGAAGCCATGCTGCGGATGGCAGCCAGCAAGTCGATCGTAGCCAGCTTCGCGTCGGCCACGATAGGCAATTCGGTGGGGTACTCGCGGGCCAGGTTGGTGGGGTCTAAGCGAATCTGGATCAACTTGATCTTGGGGTCCACTTTCGGGCGGGAACCCTCATTCGACAGACCCACGGCCGTCGCATACGGCATGCGGCTTCCCAGGTTCAGCATCACGTCCACCTCTCCGGGATAGCGCATCTCCCGAAGGTAGGCTCCCAGATATAACGGATGGCGCGTGGGGAAGGGCATTGACCACGCCAGAAGTCCCGAACCCCGCGTCACCGGCAATCCCAGCAGTTCGGCTAACTCCACGACTTCCTTCTCCGCCCCGCACCGCACGATGTCATCGCCGACGTAAAGCAGGGGGTTTCGAGCTTCCAGAAGCAATCGTGCGGTTTGCTCCACGAGAGTCGCGTCAGGCCGGATCTTCATGGGGAGGCTGAATTTCGCTTGGTCCATGATGAGAGCCTTCCCCTCGTCGCGCAGTTTGTCTTGCGGATAGCCCACAAAAACCGGCCCGCTGGGCGCTGTCGAAGCAAACTTCAGAGCCCGGCGGGTCACGTCCGGAATCCTCTCCACCGTCTCGGCTATCCAGTGCCACTTGGTCATGGGTTGAACAACTTGATCCAAGTCGTCGATGTCTTCGTGACCGTCCATGCCCATGGTGCCCATGGAGCCCCAATCCACCGCTATGATCGTTGGAACTTGGTCCTTCCAGTTGTTGAATACCTGGGCCATGGAATTGAGGAGGCCGGGCCGCGTAAACAGGACAAAAGGAGTTTTGCCGGAAGCTTTGGCATAGCCGTTGGCCATTGCGATCAGCGCATTTTCGTTCAGACCTTCGATCAGATGCATGTTCGGCTCGTCCACCAGAGCATCGTAGATCGGAACCTGCGCATTGGAGGGGCTAAAGAAGACGTACTCGACGCCGGCCGCTTTCAGTTGCGCCACCAGCAGTGCGCCACCCGACCCGCGCACCTCCCGCATCCAGGATGGCGTACTCTCCGTACTCACATCTCCGGCCGGGGGCTGAAAAGGAGCCAGCGAGCGTGCCATGGAATTTGCGGCAACCGTGCTCATTCCAACAGCGCCCAGGCCCGACAGGAAATTCCTCCTGGAAATTCCACGGTCTAGATATTGCTGAATCAGGTCTTTCATAGAACTATTCCTTCCTCGTCTCTCTGTGCGTGCTACCAACCCAGCTTCACTCCAAACTGGGCGGGCTAGAAGCCCGCGCTCCCAGGTGCTGTTTGCTCCTCACCAAACCAGCTTCAATCCCAACTGAATTTGCCGCGAGGTGGTGAGAGTTCTGGTGATAACTCCAGCCGAGCTCGTGGGCGCGCCGCTGGTTGTGAAGGTCGCAACGCTTGGCGGCCCAAGATTTACACGGTTGAAGAGGTTGAAAAATTCCGCTCGAAACTCCAGGTTCAATTTCTCGCCCAGCCCAGTGTCTTTGAACAGCGACATGTCCACGTTGGCGAGTCCGGGGTTTCGCAGAGTATTTCTCCCCAGATTGCCGAACGTGCCGGCCGGAGGCAGAACAAAGGCATTCGGATTAAACCATTTGTCGGGAGTTCCCAAAATGACCGGTCCTGAAAAATTGGGATTCACCGAAGGCCGTTCCGTTGTTGTGGAGTTCCCGTTGCGGGAATTGTTGAATGGCACCAGGGGCGTGAAAGGCGCCCCGCTCTGGGCCGAAACGATCCCATTCAGTCTCCAACCACCCAGCAGCTTTCCGGCCGCTCCCCTCATCCCGCTTCCCAGGGGCAACTCATAACTGCTGCTAAAACTAAATCGTTGCGGGATATCGTAACACGCTGGGGCGTTATCCGCACTCGGGCGCGACTCATCTTGGATTTTGTTGGAACAGTTGGTAAAGAAACTGCCTGTTAGGTGGGAGCCATTGTCCAGCGCCTTGGAAACACTATAATTGGCTCGAAACGTCAGCCCTCGGCTGTACCGCTGTCTGAGGTCAATTTGCAGCGAGTGATATTTGCTGTTCCCAACCGCCCAGAAGGCATTCGCGCCCGCTAGGTTGGGGTTCCGACGCCGCGCGCCCGCCGGGAAGAATTGGGTTCCATTGGGCAGGCCTGCCGGACAGTTGCCCAGAGAGCTAGAGCAAATTACGGGGCGTACTGCATTTAACTCGGCGTTTATCAGAAAATGGTATCCCGACGAGCCGGCATAGTTGACGGTGAGCGCGGAGCTCTCCGTTAATCGTTGCTCGATAGAGAAAGTCCACGCCTGTACTGTCGGCGTTTTCGCGTCTCCCGGCGCGACCATATTAACTCCTTGGCTTCCGGGGGGGAGCTGCGTTACCGCCCGTACTAACTGAAAGGGAAGCTGCAGATTGACCAAGGCAACGGAGGCGGGCTGCGGAGACATGAAATTCAGATCGTCTATGAAGTTGTAGTGCGTGCCAAACCCCGCGCGGATGGACGTTTTCCCTTTGCCGAAGGGGTCCCAAGCCAGCCCGATCCGCGGGCCAAAGAGAAACTTCGCGTTGTTCTCCGTGAACACGCTTGGGCCCGGCAGCATCTCGGTCTGCACCACCCCATCCGGCCCCAGAAGCCAGTTCACACCTCTTCCTCTCGGCTTCACTGTCCATGCGTTGGTAAATTCGTGCCGCAGCCCCAAGCGCAATGTGAAATTCGGCAAGACTTGTATGGTGTCATCCACATACCATCCTCCCTGCCATTGCTGGGCATGGGTCCAACTGGTCTCTTCCGCCAAGCCCCTAAAGTCACCTACCCTGCCTCGCAGGAAGGACTGCAAGTCGCTGAAGGAAATAGCTCCATTACCGTTGAAAACCGTCCTTCCATAAGCCTGGAGCCGTTCCCCCGTGGCGCCGAAATTGATCAGGTGCTTGCCTTTAACCATCTGCAAGGAATCGGAATAGGTGAACAGATTTCTAATCTGCGGGATACCTTGCGATACGCCTCCGAAACGGCTCAGGGAAGCGGAGATCGAGCCGCTCGTGACGCTCCCGCCAACGACCATTTGTCCGAAAGGTTTTCCCGCAATCAAGGATAGACTTTGCGGCAGCGAGATCTGCGGGCCATTCCCCGCGAAAAAGACCGCGCGGGAAAAACCAATCCTGGCGGTGTTTATGATGCTTGGCGAGAAAGTTCGGGTTTCTGCCAGACTGGCCACCTGCATTCGTTGCGTGAGCAGGGTTCCGCTACGGGGGTTTTGGTCCGAGAAGGTGGCCTCGCTATCGTCGATGGTATGGGACCCCGAGATCTGGTCCTTTTCAGAAAAAACGTGATCCACCCGCACGGTTCCAAAGTCTTCCCGGACCGGATTCTTGCCCAGAGCGGAAACGCTTGCGATCCCGCCACCCAACCCCAACTCCGTTCCGTCGAGCTCCGGCCAGAGGGCAAAAAACGGAGCGACCCCCGGCGCCAGACCCACATCGACTAACGCTCCGTCCGGCCCGATCGGCAAGAAACCCCGCCGCGCATTGGCATCCGGCACAAAATTCGGATTGGTCGTCGTCAACCGCTCCCGCAATCCTTCGTAGCTGCCGAAAATGAATGTCTTGTCCTTGCGGATCGGCCCCCCGGCGGAGCCCCCGAAATTATTGCGCCGGAACGCCGGCTTCTTCTTCTTGTCAAAAAAATCCCGGGCATCCAAGGTTTCGTTGCGCATGAACTCGAACAGGGACCCGTGCAACTGGTTCCCGCCGGACTTCGTCACAACACTGACTTGGCCTCCGGCTCGCTTGCCATATTGTGCCCCATAAGTGTTCGCTTGCACGTTGAATTCTCGAACCGCGTCGATCCCTAACAGTTGCCCGCCTACCCCGCCGGGCGTAGTGCCGATGATGGAGGCTGCTGAATACTCAATCCCGTTCAGCAGAAACAAATTATCTGTGCCTCGCCTCCCGGCGACACTGAACGTGCCTGCCGATGTGATCCCCGAACCTTTATTTGACAGCAAGGATGGCTTGCTGGTCCCCGGGTTCAGAGCGATGAGATCATCGAAGCTGCGGCCGTTCAGCGGCAGATCCTTGATCTCCCTTTCCCCCACTACGCCGGCCGTCGAAGCGGTCGTCGTGTTCACGATGGGCGCTTCCGCAGTCACCGTCACCGCTTGTTGAACTTCTCCTACCTCCAGGTTCATGGCGACCACCGCTTCCTGGCCCACCACGAGATTGATTCCGGTGCGGAGCTGCGTCTTGAATCCCGTTTTCCCGGCCGCGACCTCATAAAGCCCCACCGACAGGGACAACGCCCGGTAATAACCCTGCTCGTCGGCGATCACGGTCCGCACCGCCCCGGTCTCCAGGTTTTTCACGGTCACGGCGGTCCCCGGAATCACTGCTCCCGAGGAGTCCCGCACCGTCCCTACAATCGAAGCCGTCACCTGCGCCCAAACTGTCGCTGCCAACAAAGACAGAACCAAGACACCTGCCAGAACAAGCTTCTTCTCATTCCTGAATTTGCCGGATTCATTCCCTGAAACCATTGACGCCACCTCCCCCTCTGGTTTCTTGCTGTTGAGATAATACCATTCCCACAAAGGTCCAGTGACCTTTGCAAAGAACGATGTGTGATTTCGCGGATCGAGGAATGATCCGCACGCAACCGGCCAATTTACCAACGAATCTCTTAGGAATGGATAGGGACAGTTGCGGGACAGGAACTTCCTTGCCACGAGACCTCATTTCCACCTGAATCAAAACAGCCTATTTACTTGAAGTCCCATCCTTTCAATCTCAATTTGGATGGCCGCCAGCTTTACTTTGTGGAATAGCCAAGTACTTCCAAGCCAGGCTTGGACCTATAGCATGATGTCAGAGGGAGCGCTCACCGAAGGGGGGGGTCTTGCCCCGGGGCGCGAGATATCCCCCAAGCCTCGGGATCCAATGTGCCATTTCCCCCAAAGGCTCCTTAGTAATCTACAATCATCTCCACACGGCTTTTCGGGAAAGATATGACCGAGGGCATCGGGGCCACCGAATTCACTTTATGTCCTGTTGTTCTCGGCTCCGCTTCTATTCATCGGCTATAAAATTCCGAAAAACGCATTTTGCCGTGAACTTTCAATTCTGTCATTTAATCCGTTGCCCCGTGCCCAGATTCAGCCTATGCTTCTTCAAAACCAAATCGTGCGCCTGCGAAGTGTAGCAACGAAAACTGTCTCAATCGAGGGGTCCGCCCCATTTTAATGTAGATGAAAATGTAGCTGTCAAAAGCACTCAAGTTCAACTCGGTTCAATAAGGTTCAATAAGCTCCGGCCAACTCATTGAACCGTAAGCGCCAGAAAATAGGTCGGTTCTGTATAGGCGTGGAGCTTGCTTGGGGTGCAAGAGGTCCCGGGTTCAAATCCCGGCGGCCCGACCAAATATTTCAAAGACTTACCCCATAGAAATTCCTCTTTCTACCTCCACTGGAGTCCAAGTGGAGTCCAAACCGCCAATGTGGTAGTGGTGACCGTGGTAGTGTTAACTTTCCAGTCAATACCAAAATAAGTCCTCACTTTTTCAATCGAGTGGTAGCCATGGGAGCCACTTTTTCGTTCGTCTTCGTACTCCGAAGAATTTTTATTTCCTTATACTGCTACCATGGTTCCCACGCCTGCCTCTGGGCGGCGGATTTTCATATTCCCCGTTCCTTTAATCCAAGCTGGCGTTCGGGTGCTTGGGTCGGCTCCTGGCCGATAACCCTCCTCTCGGAGAAAAATCGCGCTGGATTGGACGCAAATGGTTGTATATTTTGAACTGCCGGCGGGCCAAAAATTAATTCCGGCCAAGGCGCGTCAGGAGGCATGTGATGACCGCACTGTTATTCGAGACGGCGCGTTCCCGTAACCGAAACCACAACTTCCACTTTAAGAACGCATTGTGCCGCGCCCTGCTGGCGATTCTCGTCGTCCTGCCGCTCGCTGCTATCGACGCCAATGCGCAGAAATGGCTTACGGCGTGGAGCGTCTCCCACGGGGAAAGGCTGACGACTCCCGCAATGGGTGGAACCAGCGTTCGGATGATCGTCCGGCCGGCAATGTCCGGTACTATGGTACGCATTAAGCTCGAAAACACGCTCGGGCAGTCCCCGGTGGAATTCTCGGCGGCCTATATTGCCCGGGTACAGTCAGGCGCCTCATTGGCGCCCGGCTCCAGCAAACGAATTCGTTTTGGCAAACACCCCAGCCTGATCCTCGCGCCGGGCGAAGGAACCTATAGCAATCCGGTCGCGTTCAAGGTTGAAGCGTTTCAGCGGTACGCGATCAGCCTCGAGGTAAAGTCGGCATCGGACATCAGCGCCCATTTGCTCGGACTTGTTACAAACTACGTGGCTACCGGCGCTCACGCTTCCGACGCCAGTCCATCTGCTTTTGCACCCGTTCCAAACGGCGATTTGGGTGCCGGCGCAGGCCCCACCTTTCCATTCTACTGGGTGGCTGCCCTCGATGTAGCTTCGTCTTCAGCGGCGGGAGCCATCGTGGGATTCGGTGATTCGATCACCGACGGCAGGTGCACTACCCGTACGGAAAATGGCGGCGCTAATGGCGTTGTGCTTCCCGATTTATACCAGCGCTGGCCGGATTTGCTTTCCACTCGTCTCGCCGGGACCGTGGCGGCAAAATACCCGAAGGTGGTGACGAACGAGGGAATCTCCGGCAACAGAATCCTCAGCGGTGGCAGCGGCCCGCCAGCACTGGTCCGGATGGATCGCGATGTGATCGACCGAAAAGGCGTTACACACGTAATCTTCTTCGAAGGATCGAACGATATTGCCTCAGGCGCATCTGCAGCGGCGGTGATCGACGGTGTGCAACAGGTCATCGACCGCGCACACGCAGCGAACTTGAAGATCGTCGGAGCTACGGTCATCCCGCGAGGCGGATCGGCGGCATGGACCAACAGTATGGAACAGCAGCGCGTGGCGGTGAACGTTTGGATCCGTCATCATGCCAACTTCGATGGCCTCATCGATTTCGACGCGCTGATGCAAGGACCAGTCAATAGCGTGAACAACGCCGTGGTCATCCAGCCGAAGTGGAGTTGCTTCGACGGCATCCACCCCAACTCCGCCGGGTACGCGGCTATGGCGGCATCCATTGATCCCAATTTATTCAAGAAGATTGGCGAGTAGATCTCCCTTGATTCACCTGAGTTAGCCCAAGCCTGCCGCACCAGAGAGCGGGCAAGGCTTTGGATCGCTAAGAAATCCCGGAGGATCGCTGGGTTGTGTAAACTTCCATCAATTCCTGCCAATCTATTCCGCAAAGGTTTCGTATGGCCAAGCACGGCAATCAACCGTCCTCTAAAAAGCGTAGCCGGGTTAATACTTGCCTACCTTACGTGTTTCCTTTTCCGATCCCCGCTGAGATTCACCCCTCATTCCCATTTTGAATTCGTATCGACGGCAGCAGCCCATCACATCGCAGATGGCAGTGTGACAGGCTAAACTCCATTAGCGCTGTTTCATTTTTTTCGCCAAGAAGTTTTTCATTCTTGCATGTTTCAGTTGACGACTGACTTCGGGGAGGTGTAACTCTGGAATTGGCTAGACAATCGTCTCGCCTCCCGGCAACCGGGTCTCCATACCATCAGTGTCCCAAAACATTTCGATTGAGAACCGCGAAAAGAAGTTCACCTCTCGCAAGGCCGCCGTGTCTTTTGTTGCGCGAGGCATAGCCGTGTGGACGTCGGACACCAGCGTTCGTTTTCTTGAATCGTCCGAACAGTTCGCGGTGCGGACGGCTCGGCACGACGAGCACTACTGGCGCGAGGTAACAGCCCAACGCGGCGGCCAAGATGTGGCGTTCAAATGGCACCCATCTATGAGCGGCGGCTACACCGTCATGGGCGCGACCGCCGTTGCGACCCCAACACGCGCACAGTTGGCCCAAGGCGCGTCGCAGGGCGGCAGGTGGTAGGCATCATGGCGCAGGGCGGCGCTCGCGGCGCAACACAGCGCCACACGGGCGCGACACCGCCACGCCTTCGTGACCGGCCTGGGCATTTAGGTACTTCCTGGCGCTCGGCGGCCCGCGGGTAGCCCGATAGCGCAATTTCGCTACCGTCCGGCCCGAAAACAGGTGGTCGGTGGTCAGGTGGTCACCCCGACAAATTGCTGAAAGTACAAGGCGCCCCCCTGACCACCTGCGTGACCACCTGAAGTGACCACCGAGAACTTCTCGGCACGGAGGTTGTCGGTCTGGGTAACGGAGGTTGTCATCCGTAAGGCGCTACGGATCAACCATTAGCCGGTCACCGTTTGGTTGTGTTTCGAACGGAGCGCCGCCGAATCTTGGCGCCGCGTCAGTATCCGAGAACGCCGTTCTGGCCAACGATCCGCTGGCAAAGGCGGCGGGCATTCGCAATCCGGTCGCCCCCTCATTCCTGCCGGAGATTCTGTTTTACATTCTGCTTTCCCGCCCACCCTCTTGTCTCTTATACAATCCGACATTCCCGACAATTGGGGCTTAATGCCTTGATTGCAAAGGTACGGATCTTGTCGGGTAGCCCAAATTCCCCGACATGGAACCCGACAAGACTCAACCTGCAACCCGACAAATCCGGCGTAACGGCTTCGACCCACTAAGAATTCTCATAATACTCAAAATGGCGGGCGAGACCCCTATCGGTCCTGACCGAAGCGAGGCAGACACCCCAGACACGGCTTCCTTGTGTCCGGCGTCAACTATTTCCGTGAAGATCTCCCAGAAGCGCCCTTATGTGGCGTGTGAATCCAAGTCTCCAGATGGTGTGGTTTGCAGCCCAATCAACAGCGGCAACCTCTCGCTCAGAGCACCTGCCTTACAAGCGCGATCACCGCTTCCAAATACTCCATTGGGTCCGCCCTGCTTTCATTTTTTCCAATCATTTGGGGAATCTGCTTTTCGCTCAAGGCTAACCCCAATCAGCTCAATTCCAGGAGTTCTGGTGCAGTTCTGCTACAGTCAAGTGGGGTGAACCCCTGTTGAGACATTTTGGGATTTGGACACTTGCCGTTCAATGGATTTTCCTACCCAAACAAGGTTGTGGGAGACCGGCCACAAGGGCCTTCGGCGATATCAAGTAGCAGTTTCGGGACGCGCGTTGCGACGGATAGGGATCTTGTCCGAGCCCCCTTGGACGCGACCTAGGGCCAATCCTCCGTTGGATCATTTCGATAAGTGTATAAAAAGTGTAAGGCTGCTCGGAGCGCCACTGGCGTCGAACGCCACCGGACTTCCGCTCAGACCTGCGGCAGAGGCCGTGACTGTGTTGGTTCCAGGAGCGGTACCCAGCGTTAAGATAGTGAAGGCCAAACCCTGCGAATCGGTGGTGGCCTGAGTCCCCGAGAGGCTTCCGGTTCCGGCGGAAACCGCAAATGTAACGGTCGTTCCCGCTACCGGGATGCCGGAAGCGTTGGTGACCACCAAGACAAGGGGATAGCGTAGCGTCTGCCCGACACCACCATTCTGTTTGTCTCCGCTCACCTTGGCAATGCCCGTGGCCGACGGAGAGCCGTTGCCCCCGCTCGAGCCCGTGGGCTGCCAACTCACTGCTCCGTTGATGCTCTTGAAGATGCCGCTGTTTATTACGTCTTGGCTGCGGAACCCAAAGGTCGTGCTCGCGGCATAGAGCGTGGCGGGAGCGGAGGGATCAATCGCCAGGGCCCCTACCGGTTTGAGCTTGGGGAGGCCGCCGTCGAAGAGAGTCCAACTCGCTCCTCCGTCCGTACTCTTGAAGACGCCGAAGGCAAGGTCGTCCACCCCGGCATACAACGTGGCGTGGGCGGAGGGATCAATCGCTAGGGCCGTGACCAATGTGCCAAAGGGAAAGCCCGAGCCGACGTAGGTCCAACTTGCTCCTCCGTTCGTGCTCTTGAAAACCCCGCCGGACCCGGCATAGAGGGTGGCGGGAGCGGAGGGATCAATCGCTAGGGCAAGAACGGTTCCGTTCCCGAGCCCGGAGTTAGCGGCGGTCCAACTTGCTCCTCCGTTGGTGCTCTTGAAAATCCCGCCGGACGCGGCATAAAGCGTGGTGGGTGTGGAGGGATCAATTGCCAGGGCAAGAACGGTTCTGTTCCCGAGCCCGGAGTTAGCGACAGTCCAACTCGTTCCCCCGTTGGTGCTCTTGAAGACGCCAACGTTACTCCCAGCATAGACCGTGGCCGGGTTGCTCGGGTCAATAGCAAGGGCATAAACATCAGTGGCCGCGAGGCCGGAGTTGATGGCGGTCCAACTCGCCCCTCCGTTGGTGCTCTTGAAGGCGCCGCCAAAGGTCCCGGCATAGAGTGTAGTGGGCTTGGAGGGGTCAATCGCCAAGGCAAGAATAGTCGCGTTCGTGAGGCCGGAGTTGACGGCAGTCCAACTCGTTCCTCCATTCGTGCTCTTGAAGACGCCGGAGCCGTACGTAGCCACTCCGGCATAGAGGGTCGCGGGCGTGGAAGGATCAACGACCAGGACGTGAACGTTGAAGGGCGTGAGGCCGGAGTTGACGGCGGTCCAACTCGCCCCTCCGTTGGTGCTCTTAAAGACGCCGCCAACGATACCGGCATAGAGCGTCGAGGGATTGGATGGATCAATCGCCAGGGCAGAAACACCTATCGCCGTAAGGCCGGAGTTGACGGCGGTCCAGCTCGTTCCTCCGTTGGTGGTCTTGAAGACGCCTCCGTCACTGGTCCCGGCATAGAGCGTGGCGGGAGTGGAGGGATCAATCGCCAGGGCTTGAATCAAAGTAAAACCTGAGTCAGCGTTCGGGAGCCCCGAGTTGACGGCGGTCCAACTCGCTCCTCCGTTGGTGCTCTTAAAGACGCCGCCAACGATGCCGGCATAGAGCGTCGAGGGATTGGATGGATCAATCGTCAACGCAAGAACATTCGTGTTTGAGAGGCCGGAGTTGACTGTGTTCCAGCTTGTTCCTCCATTGGTGCTCTTGCAGACTCCCCTGCCACCACTGGCATAGAGCGTGGCGGGGTTGGATGGATCTATGGCGACCGTACGAGCACTACAACTCAGAGTCGCAGTGGCGGTCCATGTGGTTCCTCCGTTGCTGCTCTTGAAGACGCCGCCGCCCGCGGCATAGAGCGTGGCGGGAGTGGAGGGATCAATCGTCAGGGCATAAGAACCAGCGGCGGGGAGGCCGGAGTTGGTGACTGTCCAACTTGCTCCTCCGTTGGTGCTCTTGAGGACGCGGAGACTGCTGTCGATCGTACCGAAAAAGACGCCAGCGTACACCGTGTTGGGGCTGCGCGGGTCGATCGCTATGGACTGCACTGTGCCGCCAGATGGACCACCGCCCGGCGGTATGAAACCGGACGAATACACTGTGGTGGTCGCGGAAACCTGATTGTTAAGGATGGTGCCCTCCGGACTTATTTTCGAAACCGTTGCGGTATTAGATACGAAGGTTCTGCCGCTAACCGTTGGTGCCGTCGCCGCGATGGTAATTACTGCGCTGGCGCCCGCTGCCAGCGTGCCTAGCGAGGCGGTCACGGTTCCCCCGGATTCGGTACAACTGACACCGAAAGAATTCGTGCAGGAAACAAATGTCACCCCCGCCGGCAAACTATCCGTCACCATAACGTTCTCGGCACTACCGCTGCCGATTTCGCTGACCGCGATGTCATAGGAAATAACTTCGCCGCTCAGCACCGGGTCGGGGCTGTCCGTCATGCTGATGGTAAGATCGGAAAGAGTTGGGCTGACAGTGAGCGTAACCGCGACGGTTTGGGGCGTGTTGCTGGCGCCCGTCGCCGCCAAAACGATGCTCCCGTTGTATGTCCCAACGGCCAGGCCTGCCGTGCTTGCCGAGACCGTCAACGTGGAAGGCGCGGTTAGCGTGGAAGGCACGGTTTCCGATGCGGGCGAAAGAATTAACCAGGTCGCTCCCGAAGTTGTGCTTGCCGTCGCCGTCCAGACGAACGTTCCACCGCCGGTGTTGGCGATGCTCACAGTCTGGTAGCCGGGACTGACCCCACCCTGCGTTCCGGTGAAGCTCAAGGATGTCGGACTAAGCCCAATCGTGGGCGGAGTATCTGCCAATTGAGAAATTTTCGTCACAAACGCATCACCGAGATAATCGCCGCCACGATACGCCGCCTGGATAGCATTTGCTGTAGGGAAATTCCTGGATTGGGTAAACCCGACCACATAAGCGTTGCCAGATGAGTCTACCGCAATTCCGGAACTGGTGTCGCCGATGCTGCCACCGAGATAGGTGGAGTATACCAACGCCGAACCGGAGGGATTGAGCTTCGTCACAATTGCATTAGCGCTACCGCCATTTGCTGCCTGGAATGCATTCGCTGTGGGAAAATCAGTTGAACCAGTGGACACCGCCACGTAGGCGTTGCCAGAAACGTCCACGGCAATCCCGGAACCACCGTCACCGCGACTGCCGCCGAGGAAGGTGGAATATTCCAGCTCCGAGCCGACGGCATTAAGCTTCGTCACAAATGCATCACCGCTACCGCCAATCGCTGCCTGGAATGCATTCGCTGTAGGGAAATTAGTGGAACCAGTGAACCCCGTCACGTAGGCGTTGCCAGATGAATCCACGGCAATTCCGCGACCCTCATCATTACTACTGCCACCGAGGTACGTGGAGAAAACCAGCCCCGATCCCGCGGCATCGAACTTCGTCACAAATGCATCAGGGCCACCGCCAATCGCTGCCTGGAATGCATTCGCTGTGGGGAAATTAGTGGAACCAGTGGACCCCGCCACGTAGGCATTGCCGGAAGAGTCCACGGCAATTCCGCGACCCTCATCATTACTACTGCCACCGAGATATGTGGAAAAAACCAGCCCCGATCCCGCGGCATCGAACTTCGTCACAAATGCATCAGGGCCACCGCCAATCGCTGCCTGGAATACATTTGCTGTTGGGAAGTTCGTCGAAGTTGTGCGCCCAGTCACATGGGCGTTGCCGGAGGAGTCCACTGCAATTCCGCGACCCTCGTCATTACCACTGCCACCGAGGTACGTGGAGAAAACCAGCCCCGATCCCGCGGCATCGAGCTTCGTCACGAAAGCGTCGCTAGGATCGGATCCGCCTCCATGCGCTGGTTGAAAAGCATTCGCTGTGGGGAAATTGGATGATTGAGTCCACCCCGTCACGTAAGCGTTGCCTGCGGAATCTACCGCAATCGCGGTACCGGAGTCGTTGCCGCTGCCGCCGAGATAGGTGGAGTATACCAACGCCGAACCGGAGGGATTGAACTTCGATATGAAGGCAGTGCCTTTGTAAGGGCCGTCATTGCCAAGAGCCGGCTGGAATGCATTCGCGATAGGGAAATTAGTGGAACCAGTGGACCCCACCACGTAGGCATTGCCGGAAGAGTCCACGGCAATTCCGTCAGCGAAGTCGTCGCTGCTGTCACCCAGGTAAGTGGAGTAAACCAGCACCGGATCAATGGTGAGGGGTTTGCTCGAATCATATCGGGCTACCTCAAAGCCAACCTCGCGCTTTCCTTGGATGACGAAGTTCCCGGCAACTCTCTGCCTTGCTCCTCTGATTTCCTGATAGATGATGGGTTGATGCAGGCGTAGCTCGCTTTCATCGGCCCCGAGCACTAAATCTCCCTGGCTGTCGACGCGCAGTTTCTCCTCTTCTCCGATGGCCAGCCGAATGGCCCGTGGGTCCGCGCCCGGAGCAATTACGAAATCGTATTCCAACTGCCGCCGATTGCCGTAATAGCCCAGGTCGATGCCGGAATAGACGTTCTCATAACGGACTTTGGCAAACGTGGGAACATTCGTCCGCCACTTTGACGGATCGTTTCCGATGAAGTAGTTGCTGTTGCCGGGGAGTTCATTTACTCCGTTCACTTGCGGCGACGGATTCGCTCCGACTAGCTTCATGCGCAGCACCGCTCCCTTTTCTGGCTTCTTATCCGCGAAATTCACGAACGGCTCAGGAAGCCAATTCGGGCCGCGCGCGTGAGCGAGCGGTCGCGCCTCTGCTCGGTTACGGTCATGGTGCTGATTCCTAGGTTTCTTCAAGCTCAACACCGCTTCGGTTGATGTTAGGAAAAGACTGTAGCCGCTGCCGCGCGACAAAAATTTCACCTCGGAGTCGATTTGTCCCTGGTTCGCTTCAAAGCTTAACGGAAGGTTGCCGTAGGTTTCGACTACCCGCAGTTTGGCCAACTCCCGAATTCCCGTGTTCTCAAGCTTGTTCGAAACAGAGTCATTCATGATTGGCTTTTGAACTCGCATCAGCACTGTTGCTACAAAAACCAGACACAGGTAAAAGACTACCGCTCTCAGTTTCATACAGCCTCCCGTTAGAGTGAGGTTAAGGACAGAAATGATGGTCAATGAGAATAGTCAAACTGCCCTAAAAGAACTCGACACTCTTCATTCTGTCATTCGGGCGAGCACGTTGTTTAATAACCCTACGACTGGATGCGAGGGAACGATCGACCTTCTCGCGGAATGAAAGGTCAATCTATTTCCTTTTACTACGTATTACAGACAGCCACATCCATAAGCGACTCATCGCCAAAGCCCGATGATTCGCCAATAACCCACAGCGATGGTCAAAGCGAACAGAGACACAATCGCATAAACATAAGCCAAGCGGACGCGGTGAGAATTCGAAAAGGCCTGATTGTTACACATGCCGTGGGCCAGCGCGACCCAGAAGTTTTCGTACAGCGCCCACATCGGATGGCCCGCCAGCAGCAGCGCCGCAATAAGCACAATCGGGCCCACGATGATGCCAGTCGGCAACGTAAAATACTGCGGCTCGCCCGACCGGAAGGCCGGATGCCCCAGCAGCAGCGAGGAAACGGCAAGAAATAGAACCGTCATGACGAGGAACCCTGTGGGATCAGTGAAGCGCAGGAGGATCATGGCTACGAACATCACGAGGGCCAGTGCCAGCACGCTTCCCGATACATGCTGCACAATTGGAACGATCAGGCCTGCCACCCAGTCGGTCACGTGATTCTCTTTGATTACCGTCGGCATGGAGAACACTGCGCCCAGGAACAACAGCAGCGATCAGGAGACCGCGCCACCAAAATCTCTTTCCTGCAGGATTCCGGAGCCCGCAAAAACGGCCATCGCGAACATGCCGACTACGTAGGTCGGGAGATTGTGATACCGCCCCTGCGTCACCCAGTAAACAATCGACAGGATTACGACAGCGCCGACGATCTTCTCCCGAGTACTCATGTTGCCAAGCTTCGAGAGTTCGGTTTTCGCGAATCCCTTCCCAACCGTCAATTCCCTTTCAGGCCGCAGCGCGATCCAGTTCCCCACGAGTAACAGTAGCGACCAGATCACAGTCGGCAGCGCCATGGCGCGGAACCATGGCGTCCACTGTAAGTCGAGTCCAATGGTCTTGAACAGGCCCACCATCAGCGGACCCCACAGCGAACCATAAAGCGTGGCGCATCCGGGTATCACGGCCATCTCGACCGTAGAGAGCATGATGAGTGAGGCTTCGCGGCTGAGGGGCTGCAATCCAATGCCTTGCACCAGAGCCCACGCGATCGGCGTCAGGATGGCGGTCCGGACGGTCATAGAGGGAACGCCAAAGGACAGCACCAACCCAATCACAAACAACGATCCGAGGATTCCCGCGTATGTCACCGGGAACCAGTTCAGGATCACGTATGACAATCGTTTCGCGAGCCCGGTGGACTGCATCGCATAGCCATAAAATAGAACCACTACCAGAATCCAGTAGGCCAGCTCCGAAAAGGCGCTCAGCGCATGAGCAGGCTTGACGCCCGCGCAGATCAGCAGGCCCAGCATCAGAACGGAAGTGGGAGCATTACCTAGAACCTCGAAGACCCAAAACACCACCGTCAAGACGAGAATTGCCAGAATGGAATGGCCAATGCTCGTAAGGCCCCGGGGTGTCGGTAGGCTGCGCAGCAATACCCCCAGCCCGATGCCTACACAAGCACCAAGGATTCGTTTTCCATGCCCCGATGGCTCCACCCGGGTGAATGTACTCATGTCTCCTCTCTTTCCATTTGCTCTCTTGTCTCGGGCTTTTGCCCAAACTGCCAGTGATTGACCACTTACGCCTTTTTCCCACAATTGATTTGTTGCACTTCCGCCGTTTGCTGCTGATTTATCAAATGGAATTCTCGTTTCAGAGGCTCACAATCACGTCCGGCGAGTCGATCGAGCAGAATCGCCAACAGCAAAATATCTCGGCGATCGTTAGTGCTCCCGTATTGAGTCGGATCTCGGCTCACCAGCACCTCAACGACGCGATACTGTCCATTCATCGGCTCGAAGCGCACCTGATAAATGCAGAATCCAGTCCAACTGCGGTGTAGGTATAGCCAAGGTTCCTCATGGAAGATAAACCATTTACACTCCATCCCCCCTGGTCTAACACCAGCAGCGATGCGATTAAACTCTTCGGGCGTATATAAGCGATCGAGCGCAAGAACCTTGCGCTGCGCCGGCAGCGGCGTGGTCTTCCAGTCGTCACGAAGCGCGATTTTCTTCACGGAATACTCCCACCTGGGCGCGAGGCTTGAAGCTGATCTGCCAGGGTACAAATTTTCTCTCGCATGGCCAGTCGGTGAAGCCAGCGCTGCGGTATTCCGGACGCGCCATAGTAGGCCCCGGCCACTTGGCCGCAGACTGCCGCCGTTGTATCCGCGTCATCTCCCAGGTTGGCTGCCTCCAAGATGGCCTGCTCAAAGCTGTCAGTACGCAGGAAGCACCACAGCGCAGCCTCAAGGCTTTCGACAACATAGCCCGAGCCGCGAATCTGACTGGCTGGCTTCTGGAGATACTCTCCGCCGGCTATGGAGGCGATCTTTGGAGATTCCGTAAAACGGGCCGCAGTTTGGAACAATACCTCCTCTTTTCTGCATCCGGCGAGCGCTCGGACCAGGATACTCGCCAGCAAGCGGCAGGCATCAAGGCACTCTTGCGCTCCATGCGTCGTGCGAGAACTTTCCGCAGCGTATTTCATCGCGGCTTGTTCGTCAGGATAATAAAACATCGGTACGGGGGCGAGCCGCATGATGCAGCCGTTGCCCGCCGTCAATGGTTCGGTTAATCCAGCAAACGGATCGCCGGCGTTGCGGTATCGCCGCAGCGCTGCCGCCACTGTGTTTCCAATATCGAAACAATATCCATTGCTGCTCAGGTAACCAGTCCATTCCCATCGGCAATATCGAGACATCTGGTCTGCCGGTTCGAAACCGCCAGTCTCCACCAAACTGGTCGCAAGGCAGAGAGCCATCGCTGTGTCATCTGTCCACTCTCCCGGAGCAAGAGCAAACGGACCGCCGCCGATCATGTCCGAGATGGGTACGAAACTGCCTCGGTGTTGAAACTCCAAAGTGGTTCCGACTGCATCTCCGGTAGCGAGACCCAGTAGACAGCCACGGAATCTATCTCTGTGGTCCATCATCAATTACCTTTCATGAAAAGCGTCAGACATGGCACCCCAAAAACCTCTGCGTCCGTAAAGCTGAAATGAGTAAACCGCAAGTCTTTGTGGATCGCGTCCCAGACCACTTGGCAACGGGTGAGGCATTTCGAGTCCAAATATATGGTTTTGAATCAGAAAGTCAACCTGTCGGATAACGAACTCATCTTCATCACTCGACGCGGTCTCGATTTCATCTATATGAGCTAATTGCTCCCCAAAACTGATGGTAGCCAGGAAGATCAAATCACCTGACCAACTCCTCGCGAAATACAAACAGCCGTCATACATATAGATGTCCCATCTATCTTCCATGACCTGGGCCTTGGATAACGGCCCTTCCTTGAACCGCGATTGGCGAGGATAATTCAGATTGCACCTGACCGACCTGGCGTCTTTAGGTCGCTTTCCTCGGAATTCTGCTCCCAATGAGCTCCGCAACTCGGTAAATCGAGAAGCAATCGCAGGATCTGCCGTGAAACTCGCCAGCCCAAGTACAACGGGTCGGCAGTCCAGGATGTCTACGCCAAACGGGCTTTCAGCGCCGTTTACCCATTTGGCTGTACTGAGTAACTCATGCTCCGGGCTGCTCGGAATGCGGCTTCGGCCCTCATCATCGTTGACTGGCTTAGTCGGTTCCATCTCTCGCGTTCTCCCTCTCTAGCGCCCATTCCATGGTCTGCCGTATGTTGGGTGCGCGGATTTTTCGGTGATTACCCTGATGAAGCTCTTGCGTACGACAGTCTATTGAGCGCCCATTTGTCCCTTCGGTTCCTTGTTCTCCATCGCTTTCGGCTCAGGCACACCCGATTCGGGATCTGCGGTCATTCCAGAGTTATGAAGATCGTCACTCTTCATGTAATCGGCGACGAAGTCCCTGCTGCCCGTGCGAGCAGCTCTAGAATGGGAATGAACAGCATCCGCCGACGTCCTATAGGCCTCTCGAGCCCTCGTCCGCGTGTAAGAAGCCGAGGAGGAGCGTCCGACTCCCATCGCCTCCGCGTCGTCCCAGGTCTCCGGCTGAGTTCCCAGGTAAAGGAATGCCCAGTTTCCAAGGGCCAGCTTGTCTTCAATGAGTTTCCGCACTTTGTCCTTCGTCCACTCTCGCGACGAGTTCTCATGGCCGTCTGTCACAATCACCGCCATGAACTTGTCCGCTTTTGAATTGACCTTAGATATGGTTTCCCCAACCGCATCATATAGTGCTGTACTCCCCCGAGGCGGGAAGTTCTCCAATTGTTGGGCGTTGACTTCGAGGATCTGATGCTCGCGGTAAGGATGGTCCAGTAAAGTATCGAAAGCGGTCAGCGAGAAGGTGTACTCGATTCCATCACGGGGACCTTCCTGCTGCAAGCGGTTGACGAACGCCTTGAACCCGGAGAGCGTTTCTTCCCAGACGGATTGCATCGACCCGGAGCGGTCCTGGATGAAGATCACGGACACTTTCACAGTTGTGGGCTTTGCCACGCCGTCGCTATTGCGCTTTTCTATGTCTGTCATAGTAGGTTTCTCCCTTCCAAAGTTTTGAGAAAAAAGTTTCTGGCCCTCTTTCACTCAAGTAGCTGGCTGATCGCTACTTGCCACCGGCGCGCAGGCTGTACATCACGTCTGTTCGCAATATGTACTTCCGTCCGTGAACAACAGTCGCCCCTTCGTGGAGCTGTCGGTGTACAAATACCAATGCTTCCCCACGCTCCGGCCGGACACATAAGCGGTGCACGCCGTTATCGAGGTAAAAACTTGTCGCCCCGCCCGAGAATTCCGCATTCAGGTAGACCATGAAAGTCAATTGGCTCTGCTCGCCGTTGTCCCTCCGGAAATACCCATCGAAGTGGGGCGCGAACTTCTGCCCCGGATCATATCGGTAAAACCGGAATCGCTCGTTGAGGCCGACGACTCTCCAATCACGAATGGCCGACGGCAGGAACGGCCGCGCCCTCTGCCATAGTCTTTCCGCCAGCGAGGCGTCGTCCAGGATGAATCTGGCGTTGTCGCGTGTCTCCTTATCCATGACGAAGCCAGCGAGCGACGTGATGGTGGCTTCGTTGTACCCTGCTTCTTCACTATTCGCAATAAAAAAGCCACACTCCTCAGGAGTAACGAAGTCATGGATAGCGAAAATACTATCGCCATCGAGGCACTCCTTGTGCATCTCTAATACCTCCGTCTGGAAGATTGGCCCTGACGCAATCCAATAGCGGCCGAACGGGATGGCGCGCGAGAAGCGAATCCGCCTCGGCTAGCGAGGACCATCTCCTCTCTCGAATGTTCATCTCTTGCCAGGCTGTCTGCTCCTCGAGAACCTCCATCAGATAGACAGCCACGGTGAAAGCAGCGTCCCACTTCTCGTAGTCGTAGCTTCCGACAGAGTCACCCATGATCCGGCCTCTTAGCCCGGCTTCTTCGCAAGCTTCATTCAACGCCGCCTGTTCGGCAGTATCGCCTCGATCAATGAACCCCTTTGGAATTCCCCACTTCTCGGAGTCCTTCCTGCGAATGAGGCACACCTTCACGCCCTCGCCATCGCGGCGAACCGCGATGACCGCAACCTGGCGCGGAATTCTTGCGCCATGCGATTGTTGTTGGCTCATATCAAGTCCGTTCATTGTACCGGATGCGGTCTTAGCGGCCGTGGCTTTCCCGAGTTTGCTGCTGCCACCTTCCTTGCCCGGAGCTACTTTCGCCATTCAATTGGGAAGAGAGCGCCAGCCTCCGGAGCCTCTATTCCTTTCCCTGCCAGTGCGGTCGCCCGCGCTAGCACCGGGTCGCGTCCCGAAGCCAGGTCCTCCATTGTCGGCAACAGGAACTCGTCGGGCGTAACCCCCACGTGCTCCAGGCTATTCCCGTCTTTCATGATTACGTCCGCAGTCGTAATGCTTGCGCCGTAGAAAATAACCGTATCGACTCCCAGGCTGTGACCGAAATGTCTCGCCTGCATAACGGCGCCGGCTGTTCGGTCTCCGACGAGAGCACCGCGCTTCTCGAGCTGAATTAAACGTGCAAAAATCTCTGAAGCCGACGCCGACTCGCTGTCGACAACTACCACGAGTTGGCCCTTATAACCTCCGCCGCCTTGCGATTTTGCCATCATGGGCTTCATATTTTTACGTCCTTTCAAATCGGCAATCTTCACGTCACGATCGAAGAAATAGCCGGCCAGACGTTCCAGCGTTTTGACGGCCCCACCGCCATTGCCCCGGAGGTCTAAGATCAGAGTCTTGAACTTTCTGACTCTTTTCATCGCGTCGTCCACCTCGGAAACGCTCATATCGAACTGAGGCATCTTCCAGATGATCAAATCATGACCGGTTTCATGGTAGCGGTTTCGATACAGGCGCGACTCGCTTTCATCATCCCGGATCAGCTGCCAAATATCATCTTCCGTATCGCCGGTTAAATCATATCGCCGCTGGCCCTGGGTGATCCGAGCCGCCGCATCCAGCTGGCGCTCCTGGCCACCTGCACTCCGAGCGACTACTTGCATGCCAAGCCGGGGCGATAACGAGTAGTAGGCGTAATGCATGTCGTGGATATTCTCTCGCGTGAGCTCGTGGCCATCCACTGAAAGAACCAGGTCCCCAACCTTAAGTCCCTTTCCGTCAGCGTCACTTCCCGGCTTGACGGCGGCCACGTAGCAGTAATCTCCAATTGCCTTCGCTTGCCATCCATACTCGACGCGTGAGGCATGGCTGGGCGGAAGAAAGAACGTATGTGAGTCATTCAGTTTGCGAAATGCCAGCGCGATCACGCTGAAGACTCCGCCCGTGGACGTCGTTGAATTGATCATTTCTTGCGCTTGCTTGAATTGACCCGTTAGATCCATGCCGCCGAAGCTGGGATCGTAGTAATTTTTCTCGAGATCCTCTTTAAGAATGTTCAATACCACTCGGCCATCAGCCTGCTTAAAATTGGAGAATCCCTGAGCGTAGGCGGAACGGGGTCCTCCAAGAATAGTCCAACACCATGTCAGGGCTGCGCCCAGCAATAACATATGGAAGGACCATCGAGCAGGAGCTTCCTGTTGCAGCCGGTTGACGAACGCCTTGAACCCGGAGAGCGTTTCTTCCCAGACGGATTGCATCGACCCGGAGCGGTCCTGGATGAAGATCACCGATACTTTCACGGAGGACTGCTTTGCCACTCCGTCGTTATTGCGCTTTTCTATGTCTGTCATAGTAGGTTTCTCCCTTCCAAGGTTTGAATAAAAACTTTTCTGCCGATCCGTCCCGCAGACGACTGCTTCGTCTGCGCGATCGGGGCCTTCTTGGCTTTTTTTCGGAGGGTTTTCATCGCCTTCCGAAAGGCGGCTTTTCCGGGTTTGCTCCCGCCACCTTCCTTCTTTAGGACGGGCTTGAAGGGCCCGAATATGCCAGCCAATGCTGCCGGGCCGTAAACATTGACAGCCACGCGCTCTTCCTCCACCTCGCGGCAGTCTGACGAAGAACTCGAACTTACCAGTCGCGTGCGATTCGCCGGCGCGTAGATCGAGTAGCCAACGGCTTGGGCGGGCTGAAAGCGATCGATTCCCGTTGGCCCTGTGCCCGTGCTTCCCGAATCCTGGCCTCCTACGGTGAGAAACGTACTCGTCACCGTCACTATGCCCCCAACTGTTATCCGCCCTGCTGGCGGCGAATAGCAATCCGGGCAAAATATTCCTGCGCCCGGTGGCAGCGTACCCGGCGGTGAATAATTCGGCGGGGAAGAGGCCGGCGGCGAGTACGGCGGCTGCGAATAGTCCGGATAAGTTTGCTGCGGATAATCCGGCTGGGGCGGCGGGCCATAATCATAATCCGGCGGTGAATAGTCTCGGGTCGGGGGATCAGGGTAAACTGGGGGAGTATCGCATATTTCCTGGTGGTGCATCTTTTTCTCCCAAGTGAGAACAAAATCAGCTTTCTCCCGAGTCGATTCGCAAAGCTCTGGAAATTTCTTGCCGTCTTTCTTCCACCATTGTGTGGCGTCTTCCGGCCAGACTGCCCAGTTCTCAGAACCGGATTCCGTCTTTTCGACCACGGCGAACCGAAAGCGACACGGGATTTCCTTTTGCTTCTTCGCAAAGCCGGAAGGTGTGAAAAGGAAAGTCATTACAAGCAGTCCGATTAGACTGTTCATTTCAGTTCTCCCTTCCCCGACGTTTCGTAGACTACCTGGTGTTAGCGGCCGCAGCCCTCTTGGCCTCCTTTCGAAGGACTTTAATCGCGTTCTGAAAGGAGGCTTTCCCGGGTTTGTCCCCGCTCTTGACAACCGCTTTCAGAGGAACCAGCTTGTCCGCTTGCACCCGATGGATGGTGAGGGACACCCGTACCACCTGTACTTCGTAGTACGTGAAGGAGCTGACAGGTTTGCATTCGAATACCGCAATTCCGTTGGGGTCTGGGTAGCAATCCGCACCTTCTCTATATTCAATGTGGTCCATCCATCGCACCTCGGAACCGGCGTTAACCGTTTGGATGGATTTCTGCGTGGTCCGGTCCCTTTGCCAGGCAATTACAAAATCAGCTTCTTTCCGATCTGCCTCGCACAACTCAGGGAAGTTCTTCTTCCCGGTCTTGTCCCACCACTCCTTTGCGCCTTCCGGCCATGGTTCCCAGCGTTCAAGACGCTGGTAATCTGGCGCACTGGGCGCGCCAAATCTTCGACGCGCCCCCTCGGTAGTGCCGGAGTTAATGTCGTCGGGAGTCTCACCTGACTTGGTCTCTTCGCTCAGGGAGTCGGTAACGGCGAAACGAAGACGGCACGTTGTTCCCGCTTCCTCCTGCGCAAAGCTGAGGGGTGTGAAGAGGAAAGTCATAGCAAGCAGTCCGATTAGCCTGTGCATCTCAGTGCTCCTTTGCGAAAGATTTCAAAACTTTCCTGCATATTTGTCCCGAAACTTTTTTGAACTTGCAGGTCCAGCGAACGCCAGAGAAGGGCAAGGACCGATGCCGATTTGATAGCTTTAGTCGTAAAGGCACATAAGGACTATTCCCGGACTCTCTCCAACAATGTCAAGATCTCCAGCGGCTTCCCTTCCGCCTCCCGAGAACTTGCAATAATCATTCCCTTCCGGTTGTTTCTTGTACCTGAATCCGCCAGAAGCCGCACGCATTTGGAATAGCGGATCACAGTGCGACAACATATGAACGTGCAAGAGTTTCACCCATCCGTCCACCCACATGTTTGGGCCTATCCATTTCCGAGGAACTTGCTCACCGGAGGTCGGCACAGCGGTAATGCTGAAGAATTCGATCACCTCAAGGCAAGAGTCCCCCATACCACCGGCGATCCTGCCTTCGTCGGGACTGACAGAGTATGTCCTCGGAATGCCCCGTGCCCAGCCGCATTCTCTGCACGTGAGCACGTAGTCCTTGGGTAAGTGGTTGCCTAAGACCGATTCACCTCCCACAATTGTGAAATTTTTCCCTACCAGCTTTCGGCCCAGAAGGAGTATCAGTGAATCACAGAACATACTAAGGAACGCCATCGTAATCCTCCTTTGCTGGAATTCCGGCCTCAGCCTTGCCTCGACCGGAATTCCAGAATGCAATGTTTCCCTTCGCTAATCTTGGTAGTCTCTTTGACCGGCTTTTAGTTCTAAAACCCGTATTCCTTCCAGCGCTTGCGAACCAGTTGCATGGTTTCCGGAGCAGGATCGGTGGCGGCCGGGAACGGGTGGCCGTCGCGAGCGTACTCTTCGAGTGGCTTGGTGGCGTCGATTCCCAACAGGTCCGACTCGCCGCGCCGGGAGACCACCTGCGAGGGATCGA